>Ga0181585_10000002_pt1 | contig 270393 bp, 271 predicted proteins | sample 071ome_29_FD_132469 | JGI IMG/M metagenome (GOLD analysis project Ga0181585, IMG submission 132469) | Coastal salt marsh microbial communities from the Groves Creek Marsh, Skidaway Island, Georgia - 071407BT metaG (megahit assembly) | ecosystem: Environmental > Aquatic > Marine > Intertidal...
CAACGCCATGGATTTTCCAAAAATTTTGCGGATATATCCCATAGCGTATCTCCCTTGACGACCACATAATTATCGGGATGATCCGGATTGACCTTTATTTCATCTGCATTGGCGAAATTAACCAATGCAAATAAAACAAATGAAATCAGAGTTTTATTGAACATGTCTACCACCTTACATGATTTCCTTAATGTAGATTAGCAAAAACTCTATCAAAATGTTACCAGTTGAACTAATTTCATCTACTCTTACTGCAACTTATTGATTTTTCTATATACTAACAGTCATAAATACCAATTTTTGGAGTAATTTTCAGTGGCTTTACTAGAAGTCTTACATTTTCCGGATGATCGCTTACGTAATGTAGCGAAGCCAGTCGAAACAATTGATGAAAAAATTCGCGAACTGGCTGCCAATATGCTTGAGACCATGTATGCAGAAAACGGCATTGGGTTGGCGGCGACACAGGTGAATATCGCAAAACGCATCGTAGTAATCGATTTATCTGAAGCCAAGGACGAAGCCATGGTACTCATCAATCCTGAGATTCTGGAATTACATGGTATAGAGAGCATGAAAGAAGGCTGTCTATCTGTACCAGATTATTTTGATATTGTAGAAAGAGCGGAATCAATTAAATATCGTTATCAGAATCTTGATGGCGACATTATTGAATCTGAAACTGATGGCTTGTTAGCAGTCTGTATTCAACATGAGATAGATCACCTGAATGGAAAATTATTCATTGATTATCTATCACCCCTAAAGCGCCAGCGCTTAAAAAAGAAAATAGAAAAACTGGAAAAACAACAGACCGTCTTGTAATGACGACTAGACTGAGAATTGCATTTGCTGGCACACCGGAAATTGCCAGCAGAATACTTGATGCCATAAATCATAAAAATGAACATGATATTGAATTAGTGTTTACTCAACCGGATAGACCTGCTGGTCGAGGTCGCCCACTAAAACCAAGCGACGTCAAACAATTTGCCACAACACACAATTTTCCTGTCTATCAACCCGAGACAACTAAAACAATTAATATAAAGCAATTAGCAAAATGCGATCTGATGCTGGTTATTGCATATGGTCTCTTACTATCAGAAGACGTTCTCAATGCTCCGCGTCTGGGTTGCATCAATATTCATACATCATTGTTGCCCAGATGGCGAGGCGCAGCACCAATACAAAGAGCCATTGAAGCAGGTGATGACATAACGGGCATCAGTATTATGCAAATGGAAAAGGGACTGGACACCGGCCCTGTTCTATTTCAAAAAAGTTGCGGAATTGATAAAAATGAAACAGCAGGTTCACTTCACGACAAACTTGTCATGATGAGCATAGAAGCAATTCATCCTTTATTGAATAACATCGCAACAGACAAAATAAATACAAAACAGCAGGATGATAACCTTGCCAATTACGCACATAAGATTAGTAAACAAGATGCTCGATTAGACTGGAATAAACCAGCAGTACTTTTGGAGCGACAGGTTCGAGCATTTAATCCTTTTCCAATCTGTCACACTGAGCTAAATGGTATGCCAATTCGGATATGGTCTGCTGATGTTAAACCTCATTGTCAGGGGGAAGTAGGAGAAATAATAAATACCAGCAAAGAAAGTATTGACGTCGTTACCAGCGATGGTGTTCTTGCAATTACCAGTCTGCAAATCCCCGGCAAGACCAGGGTTGATGCCAAGGCTTTTCTTAATGGTCACCCAGATTTTCTAAATTCAAACACTGTGAATTAATTGTGTCTGCACGACATTCAGCCGTACAAGTTCTGAGTTCTGTCATTGGAGATGGAAATAAATTATCTGATGTTTTATCTGATAAAAAAATTGTAATCGATGACAAAGATAAACCCATTGTTCAAGAGATTTGTTATGGCACTGTGCGTTGGTATTACCTGCTTGAATCAATATTGGATTCACTCGTAGATAAACCAATTAAACGAAAAGATCAGATATTAAAATATTTAATCTTGTCAGGTTTATACCAATTAAAGTTTATGCGCAAACCTGCACATGCTGTAATTTCTGAAACAGTATCAATCTGTAATGGACTAAAAAGAACCTCTGCAAAGGGTTTAGTCAACGCAATCCTTAGACGTTATCAACGAGAAGCCGACAAACTGGAAAATAAACTTACCAATGAACTCGAGATCAGGACTTCTCACCCAAAATGGTTAATAGACAGATTACGACAGGATTGGCCAGAGGATTATTTATCAATTCTCGATGCTAATAATAATAAACCACCTATGTACCTTCGGGTTAATCAACAAAATATTAGTCGTGATAATTACAATAAATTACTTAACGAACAGCACATCACGGCAAGCAAAACCGAATTTTCAGATTCGGGTATAGAGCTGCTTACCCCTTGCAATGTAGATGAATTACCAGAATTCAATAATGGTTTTATTTCAGTTCAGGATCTGGCTGCGCAGTTAGCAATACCCTTATTACGATTGGAAAGGGGACAACATGTGCTTGATGCCTGTGCTGCACCGGGTGGGAAAAGTATTCATATACTTGAAACAGAACCCAATATTGCTTCATTGACTCTGGTTGAAAAAGAAAAATCTCGCGCACATCGCATAGAAGAAAATCTGCTACGCATGCAAATGAATGCGAAGTTGAAAATTGCAGATTTATGTCAACTTGATGACTGGTGGGATGGGCAATTATTTGATCGTATATTATTGGATGCGCCATGTTCGGCTACAGGCGTAATACGCCGACATCCGGACATTAAAATCTCCAGAACACCGGAACATATTAACAAAAACAGTCAACTTCAGGCTGAACTACTCCATGCCGCATGGCAAACACTCAAACATGGCGGGAGAATGCTATATGTAACCTGCTCAATATTACGCCAGGAAAATTCAGAAACCATAAAGACATTCTTACAATCTCATCCTGATAGCAAACTGGAAACTATACAAACTGCATGGGGAATTGATACTGGATATGGACAACAAATAATTACCGGACAGTACAATATGGACGGATTTTTTTATGCCGTCTTGCTTAAGGGCTTAAACAATGCATAAAACTATAATATTTCTGATACTGATATGTAGTCTGTATGCAACCAAGACTTTCGCCATTTCATTAACACTGAAATCTCTTGAAACCAATAATCAAAATAGTGATTACATTATTGACGCCCGATTTAGTATTTCACTGAGTGAAGAAATAATGGAAGCTTTGAAAAATGGAATTCCACTCACATTACAAACAGACGTAGAAGTGTTATTACTACGGGATTGGCTTCCCGATGAAAAAACAGTGACATTAAGCAAACGCTATCAATTACAACATCAGCCACTAACCGAAGACTATTTAACTGTCGATTTAAAAACCGGTATACGCCAATCCTATGACAACCTGAATGCCGCATTAAACCATATTGGTCAGATTAATAATTTCAAACTACTCAATCAGGATATATTGTTAGACAATAGGAATTATATGGGCCGCATACGTATGTATCTCGATTTGGATAGTTTACCCACACCGATGCGTCCACAGGTTTATTTCTCAGACGATTGGCAACTAGAAACAGACTGGCACGAATGGAAAATAAAATAATAAAAAGTGGTAAAACCTATATTTTATTTGCGGGCATAGGTCTGTTTGTCTTTATGTTGACATCATTATTTTTAATGAGTCAGTCACTGCAAAACTCCGAATTATTCGATAAATATTATTCACTACTATTAACATTTAATGCATTAGGACTATTAGTCCTAATTATCTTGATCGCAATAAATGTTAAACGCCTGTTACGACAAAAAAAGAAAAAAGTAATGGGATCACGCATGACTGCTCGAATGGTCGTCCTGTTTTCAATATTATCCGTCACACCTGTACTGGTAGTTTACTATTTCTCTCTCGAGTTCCTAAATAGGGGAATCGACAGCTGGTTTGATCTTAGGGTGGAACAAGCACTTGATGACTCATTGCAGTTGAGCCGTCTTGCTCTTGATGTTCGAATGCGAGAACTATTAAACGCAACCGAGTCTGCTGCCAATGAATTAAGTACATTTAATGATGCTGTTTTGCCTTTTGAAATAGATCGACTACTTGAACAAATTGATGCCAACGAATTAACTATCATTAATACACGAGGCGCTATCATTGCCTCAAGCTCAATTAGTACGAGTGGTCTGGTACCTGATTTGCCTGTAGATAGTATTCTGCTACAACTTAAACAGGGTAATAACTATATAGGTCTGGATGTTATTAAAGACTCCAACCTCTTTATTCGTACGGTAGTCAACATGCCAGCCATTGGCATAGAAACAGAAGCGCGAATATTGCAGGCATTGTTTCCTATATCAGAACGCATCAATCAACTTACGGAAAGTGTTCAATCATCATATATAAAATACAAGGAACTCTCCTATCTCAGAAATCAACTTAAAGTCAGTTTCATCATCATTCTGACTATGGTAGTGCTATTCAGTATTTTTAGCGCTGTATGGGCTGCATTCTATTCAGCCGGGACTTTGTCCGCACCAGTAAAGGTTCTGGCCGAAGGAACACGAGCCATTGCCGAAGGAAACTATAGTTCTCGTCTACCAGTGCATAGCAGTGATGAACTGGGCTATCTTGTTTCTTCTTTTAACGACATGACCGACAAAATTGAACAAGCCAGAAATACGGCGCATCAAAGTCAACTTGAAGCTGAAGAACAAAAAAATTATCTTGAGACTGTTTTGTCGCGTTTATCATCCGGCGTTTTAGTAATTAATGAAAAAAAACAAATAGAAACAATAAGTGATAGCGCTGTGATGATCCTGCAAGCAGAAGAAAATGACTATCTAAATAAAGATTTGGAAACTCTTGTAACTACTGATAAACGATTAATACCATTTTTTACCTGTATTCAAAATAACATCAATGAAAATCAGGATGAGTGGCGCGAACAAATAACACTTACTGACACTTCCAATGAGCAATTTCTCGTTATCAGTGGTGCCACATTAACCTCGCTTAATAAGAATATCGTAGGTCATGTAATCGTTTTTGATGAAATTACTGCGTTGATTAAGGGACAAAAAGATGCTGCCTATAGTGAAATGGCAAGGCGGCTGGCACATGAGATTAAAAACCCGCTTACACCTATTCAACTTGCCGCAGAACGTTTGCGTCATAAATACCTTGGTCATATGCCGGATGATGATTCGGATACCCTAAACAGGATGACCAATACAATTATTCAACAGGTTGAAACCATGAAAGAAATGGTAAATAGTTTCTCAGATTTTGCTAGAGCACCTGAATTTTCACCCTCGATGGTAAACCTGGCAGATTTAATCCATGAAGTCGTCGATTTATTCAGTAATCTGGATTTCGGCAACAAAATTGTCGTTGAATTAGAAGACAATCTGCCAGACGTTGTTGGTGATGAGAAGAAACTGCGACAGGTACTTAACAATTTATTACGTAATGCAGTTGATGCAAATACCACAGGCAATGATAATTCACTTACAATCAAGGTCGCCAAGACTAATAATGATAATCGCAAATTGCTGGAAATACGTATAATTGACAGTGGTACGGGTATAGAAGCAGAAATTGCGAGTAAAGTATTCGAACCATATGTTACGACAAAGCAAAAAGGTACTGGATTAGGATTATCGATTGTGAAAAAAATTATTAATGAACATAAAGGTCATGTGTGGCTAGAAAATAATTCTGATGGCAAAGGCTGTAGTGTGATAATCCAGTTACCCATCATTGAATCTATTACTCAGTTCAGGCAGTACATTTACTCATGAGCAAACGAAACATACTTGTCGTTGATGATGAACCTGATATTCGAGAACTGGTAAAGGAAATTCTGGAAGATGAAGGATTTGAAGTGGCCGCAGCTCAGAATGCAGCTACTGCAAAAAAGCTCGTAGAATCATTCAAACCGGATCTAATACTGCTGGATATATGGATGCCGGATATCGATGGGATTACTTTGCTAAAAGAATGGAAAGAAGAAAATAGCATCGATGCATCCATAATCATGATGTCTGGTCATGGCAACGTAGAAACTGCCGTTGAAGCTACACGTCATGGCGCTTATGACTTTATCGAAAAGCCGCTTTCCATTGCCAAATTGTTACTGACGATTAAACATGCATTGGAAACAACCGCCTTACAACAGGAAAATCTCCATTTACAACATTCCACATTTAATAAACTTGAACCGATAGGCAAAAGCAAAACGATTAATAATCTACGAAACCAATTCAATCGTGTTGCCAAACATGATGCACCTGTCCTCATCTTTGGTGAATCAGGAACCGATAAAGAGATTTATGCACGTTATTTACATTCAATCAGTCATCGTGCTGCAGGACCATTCGTAACATTAAGTGTTTCAACTCTCAGCAAAGAACATGCTGAAGCTGAACTATTTGGTCTGGAAAGTAATAATCAACATAAAGAAGGCTATCTGGATAGAGCCGTTGGCGGAAGTCTATATATAAAAGACGTTGCTGAACTGACGCCTGATATGCAGGCACAATTGCACAATGCTCTGGAAACAAAAAGATTTAGTCCGGTAGGTAACCCTGACAGCAAGGGGCTTGATACGCGCATTATCGCAGCGACCAGACATAAACTGGAGGAACTGGTTAAAAATGGTCAGTTCCGGGATGACCTTTTTTATCAACTCAATATACTCCCTATAACGATTCCGGCGCTTAATGAACATTATGAAGATATACCCGCTATACTTGACTACTACGTGAACTACTTTATCGAAAATGAAGGTTTACCATATAGACGATTTAGTGTTGCGGCCCAAAATCGTTTGAGAGGTTATAGCTGGCCCGGCAATGTCCGTGAATTAAAAAACCTGGTGCAACGCTTTCTGATATTGGGTAATGAAGAAGTAATTGATGTTGATGAGGTCGATAGTGGCTTGGGTTACTTACATGAAAAACAGACCACAGAGAATCAAACCGGTTTTAACTTTGATTTACCACTACGAGAAGCGCGAGAAAAATTTGAAAAAGCCTATCTTGAATATCAATTAAAAAAAACGGACGGCAGTGTAAGTAAAGTCGCTAACGCTATCGGCGTAGAACGCACTCATCTGTATAGAAAATTAAAAACTCTAGGAATTGATTTGAAATGAAAATAATAATTCTGGGAGCTGGTCAGGTTGGCATTTCCGTCGCTTCAAATCTTGTCAATGAAGATAACGACATTACTCTGGTTGACAATAATCCCGCTGCACTACAGATAGTTAGTGAACGCTATGATTTAAGAACAGTAACGGGAACTGCCAGCCACCCTTCTGTTCTGGAAAAAGCTGGTGCTAGAGATGCCGATATGATTCTGGCCGTCACCAATAGCGATGAAGTAAACATGATCGCCTGTCAGGTTGCTTATACACTTTTCCACACACCAACAAAAATTGCTCGCATAAGAGAAAATGAATATCTAAAAAATTCACCTCTATTTGCGCAGGAAGCATTACCAGTTGATGTAATCATCAGTCCGGAAAAACTGGTAACTGAATATATAGAACAGCTTATTGCTCATCCGGGGGCATTACAGGTACTGGATTTTGCCAACGGTAAAGCAAAGATAGTCGCATTAAAAGCAACTTATGATGGTCGTTTGGTTAATCATACTCTATCGAGTTTAAAACATGAGTTAGGAAACATCGATTACAAAATAGTGCTCATTTTTCGTAAAGATAAGGCTGTAATACCAGATGATGACACAGTGATTAAAGCTGAAGACGAAGTCTTTTTTATCAGCTCATCTGATTGTACTCATAAATTATTACAAGCTATCAGAAAAAAAGAAGCCCCAACTAAAAGCATCATGATTACCGGCTGCGGAAACATTGGTTTACGTTTATCACATAGTCTAGAAAAAAAATATAAGGTCAAGGTAATAGAGCTCGATGCCGAACGTGCGCATCAAGCCTCGGAAGTTCTTAAGAATACCATCGTATTAAATGGTGATGCCGCCGATGAAGAAATATTATTAGAAGAAAATATTGAACATACCGATTTTTATTGCGCGATGACCAATTCAGATGAGGCAAATATTATTTCTGCTATGTTGGCAAAACGACTTGGTGCAAAGAAAGTAATGGCATTAATTAATCGCTCCGCCTATGTTGATTTGGTGCAAAGTAATACCATCGATATTGCAATATCACCTGAACAGTCAACCATAGGCAGCCTGCTTGCATATGTGCGAAAAGGTGACGTCGCAATGGTTCATACCTTAAGACGTGGAGCAGCCGAAGCAATAGAAGCGATTGCACATGGCGACAAACATTCATCAAAGGTTGTTGGTAAAAAGATTAATGACCTTGAACTACCGGAAAGCGCAGTCATTTGTGCCATCATCAGAAATAATAAAGTTATTATCGCAACATCAGAAATAATGATAGAAGCAGAAGACCATGTGATATTAATTGTTGCTAATAAAAGACATGTTTCCGATGTTGAATCATTGTTCCAGGTTGGCATTACCTTTCTGTAATTTATTAATCCATTATTATGCAATTATCAGTCATACAACGAATTCTCGGCCTTCTACTTTGGTTATTTAGTTTCACGATGGTGCCACCTATGCTGGTATCAGTAATTTATGACGATAAAACATTACTACCCTTTATTACCGCATTCTTTATTATTTTTTCTATGGGGCTTTTATTATGGTATCCGGTAAGAAATATCAAAAAAGAACTACGTCTTCGTGATGGCTTTGTTGTCGTTGTCTTGTTTTGGGCAGGATTGGGGTTAATTGGTAGTGTGCCACTCGTTTTGGCCGAATCACCGACTCTATCTATAACTGATGCTGTATTTGAATCTATATCCGGCTTAACCACTACAGGTGCAACCATATTAATGGGCATCGACTACCTGCCTCAATCAATTCAGTTTTATCGACATGAGCTGCAATGGCTAGGTGGTATGGGTATCATCGTATTAGCAGTCGCCATCTTACCCATGTTAGGTATTGGGGGCATGCAGCTTTACCGGGCAGAAACACCGGGGCCTGTTAAAGATACAAAACTTACACCTCGTATTACCGAGACAGCAAAGGCATTGTGGTATATTTATTTAACCATGACCGTCATTTGCGCTTTGCTATATTGGCTAGCCGGCATGAATGTGTTTGATGCGATTGCGCATAGCTTTTCCACAATCTCTATTGGTGGTTTTTCTACTCATGACACAAGTATGGGTTATTTTCAAAGTCCATTGATCGAAGGTGTTGCGATTTTATTCATGCTGATAGCTGGTATTAATTTCAGCTTACACTTTATGGCCTTGCGCAATTTATCTTTGGGTTTGTACTTTCAGGATGATGAATTAAAAGCCTATCTCACTATCCTGTTGCTCATTTGTATTATCAGTGCTGGCTATCATGTCATCATCGGTGGTTACAACAATTTTTTTAAAGCTTTGGAAGACAGTGTCTTTCAAGCTGTATCCATTATGACGACAACAGGTTTTACTACTACTGATTATCAAAGCTGGCCCGGTTTTCTACCATTATTATTATTATTCTCTAGTTTTATAGGTGCTTGCGCAGGTTCAACCGGTGGAGGTATCAAGGTCATACGTATTTTATTACTTTTCAAACAAGGTATTCGAGAGATCAAACGTTTAGTCCACCCAAATGCTCTCTTCATTATTAAAATAGGTAACAAGCCTATCAAGGAACGTATCATTGAAGCTGTATGGGGTTTTTTCGCCGTATATATCGCTATATTTTCTTTTTTATTATTAGCTCTCATGGCCACACAACTTGATCAGATTACAGCCTTTTCAGCGCTAGCCGCATGTATGAATAATTTAGGGCCTGGTCTAGGTGACGTCGGCTTACATTACGCGAACATAAATGACGTAGCAAAATGGATCTTATGCTTTGCAATGTTGCTTGGACGACTTGAAATATTCACCTTGCTCGTGATTTTAACACCTACCTTCTGGCGCCGCTAAATATGCCTGACCGGAAAAAATGGAATTCACGATATCGTGGAAAGTCCATTAATGATGTAACTGCAGCTGATGTACTAGTCTTATATCAACATCTCTTGCCCAATACAGGTAAGGCTCTGGATCTTGCTTGCGGGCATGCTGGCAATGCAATTTTTTTACAAAAAGCCGGTATGGAATCTTATGCATGGGATATATCTGACGTCGCAATTAATCAATTAAATACTTACTGTAAACAACAGAGAGTTGATATACATACTGAAATAAGAGATGTTAGGAAACTACCACCTGAAAAAAATAGCTTTGATGTGATCGTCGTTAGTCGTTACCTAGAAAGAGGTTTAATACCCGAATTAAAATCAGCAGTCCGTACAGGTGGACTTATCTTATATCAAACATTTACTCAGGAACGTGTTGGCAACATTGGCCCTGACAATCCGGCATATCGACTCACTAAAAATGAATTATTACGATTCTTTGATAATTGGAGCATCCGCGCGTATCACGAAGAAGGTAACATTGGAAACATTCAAAAAGGTTTTCGTGACCAAGCCATGATCGTGGCGGAGAAACCATAAACATATGCCTTCAAGAATTGAAACTTTAACCAAATTGTTGAGTGCCGGGCAAGATAACGCATTGTTACGTTACAGTCTTGCAAATGAATACTTAAAAGAAACACAATATGCAGATGCCATACTACATATTGAAGAAGCCATTAAGTTTAACAAAGACTATTCAGCAGCATGGAAACTGTTTGGAAAAATTTTATATGCTGCTGGAAAAATAGATGACGCTGCAGCTACTTATCAACAGGGAATTAACATTGCGAAAAAAAATGGCGATAAACAAGCGGAAAAAGAAATGCAGGTATTTTTAAAACGAACAGAAAAAGAAAAACAATAATCACCCACCATGTAGTTGCAAAGTCCCGACTAATTCAGACACATGTTTAAAATCATTTTTATCCAGATAATCAATAATTCCCTGATTTAGCTTTGGGCAGATCAAGGGTTCATAAAAAAGTGCTGTCCCTAAACCGATCGCGGATGCGCCAGCAATTAAAAACTCAATCACATCTTCTATGCGTGTTATACCACCCTGGCCAATAATAGGAATGTTATGTTGTTTTGCCACCTGATATACCTGATGCACTTTTAATAGTGCAATCGGTTTGATCGCAGGCCCTGATAAGCCACCCTGATTATTACCAATGATTGGTTTTCGCTGCTCTATATCAATCGCCATACCCATCAGAGTATTAATTACAGCAAAACCATCTGTCCCTGCCTCTATACAACGTCTGGCATTTTCAGCAATATCAGTTTGATTGGGGGAAAGTTTAGTAATGATTGGCTTACTCGTTGCGCGTCTACAAGCCTCTACAACTCGTGCAGACATATCCGGGTTATTACCAAAGGCAACACCACCTTCTCTGACATTCGGGCAAGAGATATTTATCTCCATTGCATCAATCGGGGAATCATCAAAGATACGTGTAACGGCTTCATATTCTTCAACTGTCGAACCAGATAAATTAGCGATGAAACGAGTCTCCGAAAAATCTAGATTCGGTAAATAGTCATCAACAACTATTTTCGAACCCGGGTTTTGCAAGCCAATCGCATTAATCATTCCCATATAGGTTTCCGCCAGACGATGCGTTGGATTGCCCAGTCTAGGTTCAAGCGTAGTACCTTTAAGGCAAATTGCACCGACATCAGTATTTGAAAAACCATTAATACGCGTATATTCCTCACCAAAGCCAACACAGCCTGAAAGTAGTACTAAAGGTGAGTTAAAGGACAACCCACAAAAATTTATGGCAATTTTAGATAGATCAGTTTGAGTTTGATTATTTCTGGAATTCATGGATTTAGATACTAATCACGGTACAATTTAATTATGTTTAATATTGTTCTATTTGAGCCTGAAATTCCACCCAACACCGGCAATATACTCAGGCTTTGTTCCAACACAGGCGCGAAGCTTCATCTTATACACCCTTTGAGTTTTACTATGGATGATAAAAGCCTTCGACGCGCCGGTCTCGATTACATCGATATGTCTATTGTACATCACTATGACAACTATCAGGACTTTTTAAAAGCTAATAAAACGGGTAATCACTACGCAATTTCGACCAAGGGCCAACGCAACTATCACGATTGCCAGTTCCAAGCCGGAGACAGTTTAATCTTTGGGCCAGAAACTCGAGGTCTGCCAGATGATATTAGAAATACATACTTACCGGACAGTGTTATTCGTATACCTATGCTAAAAAAAAGTCGAAGTATTAATCTATCCAACTCCGTCAGCATAGTTTTGTATGAGGCTTTACGACAACAGGACTTTAACTTTCGTTAAGACGCATCAATAATAGGTGCATTTAATATAGTTGACAGAAATAAATGAGCTAAACAGTTTACGTTAGGACCAAAGTCTCTCGACATGATATTTGCTGTCATCATAGCAAATGGTTTGGTACTCATTGTGCCGTTAGCGCCATTACCGCCTATACTTTCATCCTAACGCTCTACCTGACCAAAAGTATCCGCTGTAAAACCACCATCGCCTAGGCACCTGCCATGTCGGCACTAGTGCTTGTCTTTATGATATCGTCGTTTATATCTATGGTGTTATTAATGACTTCAGGATTCCCATCCGCATTTCCTGTTAAATACACTATACCAAAATGCGACTATTCACCTGCCCATTCATGGTGACCTAAATATCGCCGGCAAAAGTCTGTATTACAAAAAAGCAACCCAAACATAACAAGCTGATTAGATAGGCAGTTTTTCTCACAGCAATATAAATCAAGAAACTTCTAATAAGAAGTATAATGAATTTTTGAGGATTTTTTGCTGTTGTTGAGACTGCGAAATCTATTAAATTATTGATATTTTAATAATTAATCAATTTCTGTTTTTTGCTCACGTGATAATAAATTTTGCACTGCTTCACATGGTTGAATTTTATCTGTAATTACATTGAAAACTTGCACCGTAATCGGCATTTCAACCTTTAGCGATTTAGCAAGTTGGTTCACTTCCACAGCTGTTTTTAATCCTTCTATAGATTGACCAATCGCCTGACTTGATTCTTCAACTGTTAAACCTTTTGCTAATAACATACCTAAACGACGGTTACGTGATTGGTCATCTGTGCAGGTTAGAACCAAATCACCCAAACCGGAAAGCCCCATAAAAGTTTCCGGTTTCGCACCCAATGCCAAACCTAGTTGCATAATTTCACGCAAACCTCGGCTGATCAATGCGGCTCGTGTATTGGCACCAAAACCCAGCCCATCGGCAATACCTGCGGCAATCGCTATAACATTTTTTACTGCACCACCAATCTGAGCACCAATCAAATCATCATGGGTATAAATGCGAAAATATTCACTATGAAAATAATCAGCGACCTGTTGAGCAGAGTCCAGAGTAGCCGCTGCAATAGTCACAGCTGTTGGCAAACCCTTTGCCACCTCTTTGGCGAATGAAGGGCCCGTTAGCACGGCTACAACAGCATCAGGATACTCTTCCAGTACAACAGTATGATTCAGCTTTTGTGTTTCAGGCTCAAACCCCTTACAGGCTAGACAAAATGTTAAAGACTTAAGATGTGAAACCAGTTTTAAACTCGCACGTAACGCATGACACGGCACTGTCAATAAACACAAATCTATATCTTGCGGCACACTATCTAATATTTTGATTGGAAAAATATTGTCTGGTAGCGTAACCGACGGTATGTAACGAACGTTTTCACGTTCGTTTTGCATTATTTGTATTAATTTCTGATCGATATCCCAGAGATAAATATCATGACCATTTTTCGCTAATACAAGTGCTAGCGAAGTACCCCACGACCCTGCTCCCATTACTAGTGTTGCTCGTGATTTACTCATAAATAGTTAATGTTTGGTAGAAGTTTGTTGCGCATTACGATTTTGAATTTGTTGTTCATATAGTGCATCGAAATTAACTGGTGCCAATAATAATTGCGGGAATCCTCCGCGTGTCACCAAATTAGACAACGCTTCCCGCGCAAATGGAAATAGGATATTCGGGCATGCAGTTGCAAGCACTCGGTCAATTAATTCATCAGGTATATTCTTTAATAGATAAATACCTGCCTGATTAATTTCAGCCAGATAAGCTACCTTCTTGCCAACCTTAACCGTCACCGTGACAGACAAGACGACATCATATAGATGACCTTCAATCTTTTTTGCTGCATTCGTTATGTGCATATCAACGTAAGGTTTCCATTCGTCTTTAAATATTAATGGACTATTTGGCGTTTCAAATGAAATATCTTTCACATACACTTTTTGCATAGAAAATTGGGCTTCTTCCAGAAATTCTTTTGAGGCTGATTTATCTATCATATTTATTCTTAAGAATTATTTTTTTCCTTTGGTCACGGGTAATCCGGCAGTCTTCCAGGCCTGAAACCCACCCTTGAGACAATAAACCTTCTCATAACCTTCGTTCATCAATTTTCTGGCTTCTTTTGGTGACACTGAACCTGTATCACAACAAAAAATCACGCCATTCACCTGATGCCGCTTAAGTTTGTTGTGGTGATGTGCAAGATGTTCAAGGGAAATATTCATCGCATTGATAATATGCCCATCCTCAAACTGAGATTCTTTGCGGATATCTAGCACCTGTGCATCATTCTGATTCATCAGTCGAGTGACTTCATTCGGCGTGATAATTGGCACTCCACTTATCGCATCTCCAAAAATATTCCATCCCAGCAGCATCAGAATAGAGATCAATAACATAAACAAAAAAAGATGATTGGCGATAAATTCGGGTAATAGTTCCATGGGTAACTTTAATTAGGCTTGAAAAAGGGGCCTATAATACGTGATTCAAACACGAGACAAAACACTGTTTGGCATAAATTAATTTGGCACGTGAAGTAACCGCAATATTCATGCTAACATGCGCGATGTTTAAACAGCCAGTTGCACTCTTATTTTATTATTCGACACTGTCAGATAATTCACATTACGTTTCCCGATGCAAATCAAGCATAAACCTGCAATTTTGATCATTCTGGATGGCTGGGGCCATACGGATAACACCACATATAATGCAATATATACCGCGAATAAACCTAATTGGGAAAAGCTCTGGGACCAACATCCTCACTCACTGATCAGCGCTTCAGGTATTGATGTCGGCCTGCCTGCTTCACAAATGGGCAATTCGGAAGTAGGACACATGAATCTCGGCTCTGGCAGGGTTGTCGATCAGGAATTTACTCGAATCACCAAATCAATCGAAAATGGCAGTTTTTTTCAAAATGACACCCTGACCAAGTCATTCAAAAAAGCTGTTGAGAACAATCGGGCAATCCATATTCTTGGTCTACTTTCACCCGGTGGCGTACATAGCCATGAAGACCATATCTTTTCCCTAATGGAGCTTGCCGCTCAATGCGGAGCTAAAGAGCTTTATCTGCATGCCTTTCTCGATGGTCGTGATATGCCACCTAAATCGGCAATGGAATCGATACATAATGCACAGATTAAAATGCGAGAACTTGGCATTGGCCGATTTGCCTCAATCATAGGACGCTTCTATGCCATGGATAGAAACAAGCGCTGGGAACGCACACAACTTGCCTATGATCTCATCAGCCAGGGCAAGGCTGAATATACTACAGCTGATCCATTTATTGCTCTTGATATGGCCTATGCGCGGGGTGAAACAGACGAATTTATTAAACCTACTGCGATAGTACCTAAAGATATGCGACCAGTTATTGTGAAAACCGACGATGTCATGGTGTTTGCAAATTACCGTGCGGACCGTGCCCGACAACTTGCCAGAGCATTTACCAAACCGGGTTTTCAGGCGTTTACCCGTGAACATTTTCCTGAGCTGGCCGCCTTTGTCAGCCTGACTTCATATAAGGACAATTATGAATTCCCGGTTGCCTTTCCCCCGCAAAAATTAAAAAATGTGCTGGGCGAATACATTACCAAATTTGGTTTAAAACAACTGCGCATTGCGGAAACGGAAAAATATGCCCATGTCACCTTCTTTTTTAATGGTGGTGAAGAAACTGTATTTGAAGGTGAAGATCGTATTCTCGTTCCATCGCCTCATGTGAATACTTATGATCGAGTACCGGAAATGAGCGCTTATGAGATAACGGAAAATTTGCTTGATGCAATTGAGGCAGAAAAATATGACATGATCATCTGTAATTTTGCTAATGCGGATATGGTGGGCCATACCGGAGACTTTCAAGCATCAATAAAAGCTGTCGAAGTCATTGATGAATGTCTGGGTAAAATTGTAACGGCTACAAAAAAAGTAGGCGGTGAGATCCTAATCACTGCCGATCATGGTAATGCTGAACAGCTACGCGCCTACACCACTGAAAAGATCAAATCACAACCACACACTGCCCACACCAGTAACCTAGTGCCTTTGATCTACATTGGTCGCAATGCAAAATTTAAACCGGATCGCATAGGCTCATTATCAGATATTGCGCCAACCATGCTTAATATGATGGGCTTACCTCAACCAGAGGAAATGACAGGCGATTCATTAATCCAGTTATTGGAAGAAATTTAAATACTTCATTAATCTAAAATGCCAAATCGATATTTATTATTATTCATCGGCATTTTCTTCACTCTTTCATTACTCGCCCAAACCAGTGACAACGAACAGAATGAAATCGAGCTGGAAAGTATTCGTTCAAAAATCAAAGATGTCGAAAGTCTAATAAAAGACGCAAAAAATGAAATCGACTTAATGGCTAAAGAACTTCGTAAAAATGAAGTAGAAACTGCGAACAAGCTGACACAGATCCACGGCACACAACTGAAGATTAAACAGAAACACCATGAACTTGAGCAATTACGTTTTGAACGGGAAGAAATGAAACAAAGCCTAAATAGTGAACGTAAGGCATTTACCAAACAAATTCGTTCAGCTTACCAGATGGGTAGAAATGACTATATTAAACTATTACTTAATCAACAAGACCCTACCTATGTTGGCCGAGCTATGGCCTATTATGATTATCATAATCGCTTACGTAGCAAACGAATCCATCAGGTTAAAAAGACGCTTGATGAGATTACGACTATTCAAAAATCAATCGAAAATGAAACACAACAATTGGAAATGCATAGGGTTAATTACGAAACAGAATTAAATGAATTTCATCTATACCGTTCCTCACGCCAAGATATTATCGCGCGTCTGAAAGCATTTATTAATAAGCAAGGTATTGAGTTACATACCCTGCAGGAAAATGAGAAAAAACTGGAAGAGCTACTCACTGATATAGAAAAGAAAGAAACTGCCTCCATCGGTATATTTAAAAATATGCCGCCATTTAATACTCAAAAAGGCAAATTGAAATGGCCGGTTAATGGTAAATTATTAAAGCGTTTTGGTAATCTGAAAAAAGGGGGTAATCTTCGCTGGCAAGGCGTACTAATTGATGCAGAAGCTGGAACGCAAGTTAATGCTGTCAGCACCGGTAAGGTAGTCTTTGCCGACTGGTTCAGAAACCTCGGTTTATTGATCATTATCGATCATGGCGATGGCTATATGACCCTGTATGGGCATAATCAAAATTTGGTTAAAAACACAGGTGACTGGGTATTTGCTGGCGAGACCATAGCAACCGTCGGTGATAGCGGCGGTCAAAGTAATACGGCATTATATTTCGAGATCAGAAAAGGCGCAGAACCAATGAATCCTTCACAATGGTGTAAAGGCTAAACGACGCAAAGCCGCCTTGTCATGAACACTGCTGCGATTGTATGCTAGCCAGTATAATTTTCTGAACCCCATTAGGCATACATAGTCAGACTTTCCATATTTGACACAAACGGAGTAAATAATGTTTTTTAAACGGGTCTTTCCGATCGCAGCTTTAATTATAATCCCTACCTTCAATACCTTTGCAAATACTGAAGAAGAGAATAAAGTTGGCACCTTACCCCTAGATGAGTTGCGAACATTTACTGAAGTCTTTGCCAAGGTAAAAAATGATTATGTCGAAACCATTGATGATCGCCAATTGATTGAGAACGCCATTCGCGGCATGCTAGAAGGACTTGACCCACACTCTGCCTATTTGAATAAAGAAGAATATACCGAACTACAGGAAGGCACGACCGGCGAGTTTGGCGGTATGGGCATTGAAGTCGGGATGGAAGATGGTTTTGTTAGAGTTATTTCACCTATTGATGACTCACCTGCGAGTCGTGCAGGTATTTTAGCAGGTGATATTATTGTCCGGCTTGATGACCAATCAGTAAAAGGTCTGAGTTTGAATGAAGCTGTTGCCATCATGCGTGGTAAACCCGGAAGCTCAATCACTCTGACAGTTTTACGTGAAGGCGAAGAAAAACCATTAATGATTGAAGTTGTACGTGATGTCATTATGGTGAAAAGTGTTAAAGGCCGCATGTTGGAACCCGGTTATGGTTACGTCCGCATCTCAAACTTTCAGGCGCATACTGCAGAAGATTTACGATTAAAAATCGAAGTACTAAAAAAGGAAAGCAAGGAAGGATTAACCGGCTTAATTCTTGACCTCAGAAATAATCCTGGAGGCATTTTAAATGCAGCTGTTGGTGTATCTGATTTATTTCTGGATAGTGGTTTAATTGTTTATACCGAAGGTCGCATACAGGACTCAAAATTGGAATTTACTGCCAAGCCTTCTGACATTCTAAAAAATGCCCCCGTCATTGTACTGGTCAATGGTGGTTCTGCTTCGGCATCAGAGATTGTTGCGGGCGCCTTACAGGATCATGAACGAGCTATCATTATGGGTGAACAAACTTTTGGCAAGGGTTCAGTGCAAACTATTCTACCGATGAATGATGAAGCTGCTTTGAAATTAACGACAGCTCGTTACTACACACCTTCTGGTCGTTCGATTCAGGCATCGGGTATTAAGCCAGACATCATCATTCAACCTGTTCGCTTTCAAAGTGCTGTTGATAACGGGATAGGTGTTATAAAAGAATCTGATTTAAGCGGTCATTTATCAAATGGCAATGAAGAAGAGGAAAACAATAGGAAAAAATCAGATAATAAGAAATCAGATAAACCGTCATTGGTCGAAACTGATTATCAATTATATGAAGCATTAAATGTTTTAAAAGGTCTGGCAATTCATTTAAAGAAAGTAGGTTAAATGCTAATGAAGCTGTCTCGATTAATTACCAGATTGATTCCCCCGTCTCTGGGTTATACATTTCATGATGAATCTTGTTTCGATTTTCAATTAATTGATCAAGTGTTGGCTCATCATTCATTGCACGCTTAACGGCAATTTTCATCGCTTCATAATTACAACGATACAAATCTTTACGATCAAGATTTTTATCAGTAATACATTCAGGCGCAATCCAGACCATCGCGATACAACATAGATTATTTGCGTAATCTTTAGGGATAATGCCATCGATAACCGAATCCAACATGGCATCTGCGATCGCAGACTGTACGGGACCACCTAATAAATTCACATAAGCTGTTGATTTAATCGTCACCTTTGGAACAATTAGCGTTGCTGGTTTAACTTGTTGGTTACAAGCGCGAATAGCAAACATTCTCGTATGCCCTTCGGTTTGCCCCATGAGATTGGCAAAAGCATTGCCGACAGGACCACTAATATCACCGATAACAATTTCAGGCATGGCATCAGTAAACTGCCCTTCAGCAGCAAATACAGTCGCTTCGCCGCTTTTCATAATGATTTGAGCTGACATTTGGATTTCCTTAAGTATGTAAAAATTTAGTAGGCGAAATGTAATACGAAAAGAAATAGAAACCTAGGTTTTATTGATTAATAAATAATTTCCATCGAGTTATTAAAAATTGTCTGGATTACTTATCCTGCCATGAAAGGTATAGCAATAACATCCCGGCAAAACCCAATAACCATGAAACGATCGGCACGGATAAAAATTCGCCATGCATTGTATTATCTAATGCATAGATAATAGATGAACTTAATAGAAACCCTGAACCTACAACTGCTAAAACCGTACGCTTGTTATAAGTCTGCATTTCCTGCCGTAACTCATGAATCTCTTGTGATTTATTTTCGAGCTCTAGTTTGCCTTCATACAAACGATCCATCACATCGACAATACGGTTTGGTAAGTTAGGCAATCGTTCTATTAATTTGGGTATATTTATTTTTGCGTCTTTAATCACGCCGCGTAAACCAATGCGTTGTTCCATCCAGCGTTCAAGTTCAGGGCGCGCTGTTTTCCATAGATCAAGATCCGGATAAAGCTGACGACCAATACCTTCAATATTGATAATTGTTTTTTGCAACATAATAAGTTGCGGCATGATCTCTATATTAAAACTACGCGCTATCTGAAATAAGCGTTGCAGTAATTCGCCAAACGATATTTCATGCATCGGTCTATCAAGTAATGGTTCACAAACGGAGCGAATGGACGACTCCAGTTCATCCATGCGTGTATCTCTAGGCACCCAACCTGATTCAATATGCAAGGCAGCAACACGATGATAATCACGATTAAGAAAGGCAAGAAAATTATGGGCAAGATAATGTTGATCAAACTCTGTGAGTGAACACATGATACCGAAATCAACAACATTCACTTTTGCTGGCTTACCATTCTGCTGGGGTTCAACAAAGATATTACCGGGGTGCATATCAGCATGAAAAAAGTTATCCCGAAACACCTGTGTAAAAAATATCTGCACACCGTATTCAGCCAGCCATTTTAGATCAACTCCGGCTTCTTTTAATGCATCAATATTTCTGACAGAAATACCACTAATCTTTTCCATTGCCAGCACATTACGTTTAGTTAATTCCCAATTTACCTCTGGCACGTAATAACGTTCTTCATAAGCGAAGTTACGTCTTAATTGAGATGCATTTGCAGCCTCACGTTGTAAATCGAGTTCGTTGTAAAGCGTCTTTTCAAACTCGGCGACAACTCCTGAAAATCTTAATGCCTTACCTTTGGGGTAATATTTTTCTGCTTTATCAGCAAGCATGTGCAGAAGCGCAAGATCTCGTCGAATGATTCGTTCAATATCAGGACGAATAACTTTAATAATATATTGTCGACCATCCTTTAATATGGCGCTATGAACCTGCGCAACAGAAGCAGACGCCAGTGGCGTTGCATCAAACTCAAGAAAAACATCTTCTATCGATTTACCATAGGCCTTTTCAACTATATGCTTGGCCAATTCACCAGAAAACGGCGGTACGTTATCCTGTAACTTGGTAAACTCTACTGCAATGTCTGGCGGGATTAAATCTCGTCGAGTCGATAATATCTGACCCAGTTTGACATAGATTGGACCCAACTCTTCCAATACCTTTCTTAATCGTACGGCTCGAGACCATTTTGTTCTGCCAAACCAGTTCCAGGGAAAGATATAAAATATAAAACGAAAAGGGCGAAACAGATGTGTAGCAAAGATAAACTCATCCAGCCCGTATTTAATGAGTATGCGTTGAATTGTCAGTATGCGCAGGAATTGTTCCATTATACTTAAGCCTTTTCGTTAGCCTTTGCTTCCAGTTTTTGTAAACGTAATGTTAATCGATCAAGGTCTTCCCTTAATTTATCAACACCATCATTGAATTCTTTTACCAGTAAATCATCAGGTAACATTTCATTTTCAAAACGCAGATATTCACTGACATCATCAGCAAGAATCTTGCTGGTATTCAAAACAAACTGCCTTGAATGCCTGAAGAAACGCCCTAACTGATACGCGGCTGTATCTCCAAACCATTTCGATAAGGGTTCCTCAAAATCGAGATCCATATCCTGCATAATAAATTGAAAACGTTGCGCCAGACCAATATCACCAATCAACTCCATTTCAGCCGACATAACATTCTGTTTTGTTTTATCAGCGATCATCATGCTAAAAAAATTTAACGGCGTTCCCTTAATCAAGATATCTGCTTTCTTAGCAAAACACTTTTTAAACATAACACCACGTGAATGCGGCAAAAGATAGAGTGTCATCTCCGTGTTTCTGAATTCAAAGGCAATTACCTTGCCTTCAAGGTCGGCGAGTCTATCCAGCGTTTCTTGATCAAGTTGTAACGCGCGGTTAATCCATTTATCAAAATGTGATAACCAGTTTAATTCTGTTGCAGCATCACTCATAATTTATATCCACGATGGATGGCAACAATACCACCGGATAAATTTAAATAATTAACCTTTCCAAAACCGGCTTTCTGCATCATGCTGGCTAATGAGTCCTGATCTGGATGCATACGAATCGATTCAACCAGATAGCGATAACTGGCTTCATCTTTTGCCACCCAATTACCGATACGTGGGATTAATTCAAACGAATATTTATCATAAATCTTTTGCAATAATGGCACGACAATCGTTGAGAACTCCAGGATCATAACTTGCGACCCATATTTCAATTTGTTATACATTGAACGCAATGCCTTTGCCTTATCCGTCACGTTACGCAAACCAAATGCAATTGTTATACAATCAAAACTATTATCAGAAAATGGTAAAACCTCCGCATTACCTTGTACATAATCAATACCATCAACAACACCTTCATCAATGAAGCGGTTGCGTCCATGTTTTAGCATCTCGGCATTAATATCACACAGCGTAATATTACCCTCATCATTTAATTGACGATGCATTAATCGGGCAATATCACCCGTGCCACCGGCAAGATCGAGAATTTGATATCGAGGTTTAATGGCACACAAATGAACGGCGTGGCGTTTCCATAATCGATGGACACCAAACGACATTAAGTCGTTCATGAGGTCATATTCTGAAGCAACTGAACTGAATACCGCTCTTACACGTCGAGTCTTTTCTGTTTCACTGACGCGCTCAAAACCAAAGTCTGTTTTCTGTTCAGTCATTCGATCTGATATGTCCGGCTTCTTTTAATCGATCGAGATAATTCATCCAGTAATTATCCTGCTCTTTTCCCAATTCATATAGATAAGCCCAGGTATATAAACCGGTATTGTGTCCATCATCAAAGATCAGTTTCAATGCATAGTTCCCAACAGGTTCGATATTATCGATATTGACATGTTCTTTACCGACTTGTAGCACTTCCTGTCCGGGACCATGACCCTGTACATCAGCGGAAGGTGAAAAAACCCGCAAGTATTCGCAAGGTAATTCGAAGACATTTCCATCTTCATATTCAACTTCGAGTATACGAGATACTTTATGAAGTTTTACGCCGACTAATTGGGGTTGACTATCCGCCATAATAATTACCAATTATAGAATGTAACGACTCAGGTCTTCATTACCGACAAGTTCATTTAGATGATCATTCACATAATCAGTATCAACTGCAACACTCTCACCACTATGCTGTATTGCTTCAAACGATAATGTTTCGAGCAATCGTTCCATCACAGTATGTAGACGTCTTGCGCCAATATTTTCTGTCGTTTCATTAACCTGCCAGGCAATCTCGGCAATACGTTGTATACCATCGTCTGTAAAACTTAACGTCACGCCTTCTGTTGCCATTAATAAAGAATATTGTTCTGTTAGAGAAGCATCCGGTTCGGTCAGAATACGTACAAAATCATCGGTGGATAAAGCTTGCAACTCGACACGAATTGGAAGACGTCCCTGCAATTCAGGAATCAAATCAGATGGCTTTGCCAGATGAAACGCACCAGAGGCAATAAACAGAATATGATCTGTTTTGACCATGCCATATTTAGTAGAGATGGTACTGCCTTCTACCAGTGGTAATAAATCACGTTGTACACCTTCACGCGAGACATCAGGTCCACTGGTTTCAGAACGTGCAGTGACCTTATCAATTTCATCTATAAAAACGATACCATTTTGTTCAACATTCTGAACAGCTCTTGCCTTGATATCATCTTCATTGATTAATTTGGATGCCTCTTCTTCAGCAAGTAATTTCAACGACTCTTTTACTTTTAGTTTGCGACTTTGTTTTTTGCCGGGACTCATGTTTTGAAACATACCTTGTAACTGACTGGTCATTTCTTCCATGCCCGGGGGCGCCATAATCTCTACACCTATATTTGGTGAGTTTAATTCGACTTCAATCTCCTTATCATCAAACTTGCCTTCAAGAATCATGTCTCTGAATTTGCTACGTGTTGAGTTGATGGAAGATTTATCTTCTTCATCAGCACTCATGACTCGCGCCGGCGGTAAAAGTATGTCCAGCACACGTTCAATAGCAGCATCCTTTGCCTTGTCACGCACCTTTTCTGTTTCTATTTCTCTCGTTTGTTTAATCGCAACATCGGCAAGATCACGAATAATTGATTCAACATCACGTCCTACGTAACCAACCTCGGTAAATTTGGTCGCTTCAATTTTAATAAAAGGTGCTTGTGCCAGTTTTGCCAGACGGCGAGCGATTTCCGTTTTACCCACGCCAGTTGGGCCAATCATTAATATATTCTTTGGTGTAATTTCATTTCTGATATTTTCATCAATTTGTGAACGTCGCCAGCGATTGCGTAAGGCAATCGCCACAGCACGTTTTGCAGCATCCTGACCAATAATATGTTTATTCAATTCAGTAACAATATCTTGTGGAGTCAATGTAGTCATAAATAATTCTGTACTTTGTAGTCTGTGTTTAACAAGGTTAAACTAAAGAGATTAGAGTTCTTCTATAGTGAGGTTTGCATTGGTATAGATACAAATACTGGCAGCAATGTTCAATCCTTTTTCAACAATGTCTCTGGCACTCATATCAGTATTATGCAGTAATGCCAGTGCGGCTGATTTTGCATACTGGCTACCGGAACCAATTGCCATAATATTATCTTCAGGTTCGATGACATCACCATTACCGGAGATAATCAGTGACGCAGTTTTATCGGCAACACATAACATCGCTTCAAGACGTCGTAACATTCGATCAGTACGCCAGTCTTTTGCCAATTCAACTGCGGAACGCATCAGATGTCCCTGATGCTTTTGTAACTTTGATTCAAAACGCTCAAACAGGGTAAACGCATCGGCTGTACCACCAGCAAATCCGGCCAGAACACTTTCATTATATAAACGACGTACTTTTCGGGCATTACCTTTCATGACGGTATCACCCAGAGATACCTGACCATCGCCACCGATGACAACTTTGTCATCACGTCGAACCGAAAGAATGGTAGTACCGCGAAATTGTTCCAATGTTCATCTCCAGAAAAATATGGGAAGCGAATTGTACCTGAGCCAGTAGCAAGACTTAAGCCGCAAAGGCGAAAAACTAGCAGATTTAATCCTGTTTCTTGCGTGCCCGAGGGTGAGCTTTATCATAAACCTGAGCCAAATGTTGATAATCGAGATGAGTATAAACCTGAGTCGTGCTGATATCAGCATGTCCTAGCAGTTCCTGTATCGCACGCAGATCTCCACTGGATTCCAATAAATGGCTGGCAAATGAGTGTCTTAATATATGTGGATGGACGTGACTGGGTAAACCTTGTTTAATAGCCCACTCTTTTAATCTCGATTGAATCGAACGCGTGCTGATACGACTGCCACGCTGACTGACAAACAAGGCTTGCTCATCACTTTTAGCAAATTCATTACGTATGGCTAGCCAGTTCTTGATTGCGACAAGCGCCTGTTTGCCGACAGGTAATACTCGTGTTTTATTCCCTTTCCCCGTTACAGTAATCAAGCGATCACTCACATCCAGATGTTGAATATTCAATCCGGTTAATTCAGATAAACGTAATCCTGAAGAATAAAATAATTCGAGTATGGCACGGTCTCTTGTCGCTAATGGATCGTCATCTTTAATTTCAACTAACTGCACCGTTTGATCAACATCCAGCACCTTGGGTAATTTTCTTGGTGATTTAGGGGCTGTTATTCCCTCAGCAGGATTATTAATTACCTTGCCTTCTTTCAATAGATAACGATAAAGACGACGTATCGCTGACAGGTTGCGTTGTAGTGATCGACCGCTTACCCCTTGTCTATGTCGCCAGGCAATAAAACCACGTAAACGTCTACCATCCAGATCACGCCAATGATCAACGGATTGCTCGTCACAATAGGTTTTCAGATATGCAATATCCCGTTGATATGCCTTAACAGAATTTGGAGACAGATGATGTAATTGCCGAATGAATACGTCGAGTTGATCCTGCGCGGCTGAATTCACAATCGTAACCGGGGAGATTATCCCTCGTTGATCCAGGGCTTGAGTATGAAACTCAGTATCTCGCCAAGATTGGCAAGCAACTCTACACCCATGCCTGGTTGAAAACGTTCGCCATCAAAACTACCGATCGCCAAAATACCGCCCCAGCTTTCGCCATGTAATGGCACCATTACAGCGGAAGCAATATTATTTCCATCATCACCAAACAAAAATACTTGTTGTTGATGTTTCATACGACCACTAAGTGGCATACGTTTATTGATAATAGTTTTAAAGAGTGATTTCTCGTATGCATCCTTACCGGCAAACTCATCTGTAGGAAAACTATCAACGAAAGCAGGATCAGCAAATAATCTGACAACGACACGATCAGCATGAAAATTTTTCTTCAGATTATCGTACATCGTTTTGAAGACTTCTTTTGGTTCAGCGGCATCCATTAATGTCAGTGCCAATTTGTGCATACGACGCGCAAGCTCTTCATTCTGTCGAGCTATCTCGATCAATTCATGCAGACGTTTACGTGTCTGCTGATGTTGATCACGCAAGACTGTCATTTGTCGTTCAACCAGTGACACCGCACTACCATGCTCATGAGGAATCTTTAATTCAGCAACCAGCGAGGGGTATTTATTAAAAAAGTCAGGGTTACTTTGCAGATATTCGGCGATCATGTCATCGCTAATACCTGTTTCTATAGATTTTTCCTCTTCCTGTACGCTCATAACGATATTTTACCTTCAAATACAACCGTTGCCGGTCCTGTCATCATAACCGGCTCACCTTCTCCTGACCATTCCAGAGAAAGATGACCGCCTTTCAATTCTGCGTCTATTGTCCCTTCAAGATACCCCTGCTGGCAAGCCACAACCATGGCTGCACAGGCACCACTGCCACAGGCCAACGTTTCACCGGCACCACGCTCATAAACACGCAATTTAAATGATTGTCGATTAACGATTTCGATAAAACCAACATTAACACCCTCAGGGAATAATTCAGCTGCCTGTACCGCTGGCCCCGTTTCATGTACCGGATAGTTATCGACATCATCGACTGTTATCACTGCATGAGGATTTCCTAAACTTAAGGCACCAAGCTCGATAAGCTGACCATTGATATTCATGTTATATAAATCTTCACGCTTATCAGCCAACAATGGAATGTGCTTTGGTTCAAATTCCGGCACACCCATATTTACGGTGACACATTGATCGTTGTCTACATTTAAAATCAAACGCCCATTACCTGTTTCGGCAATGATTGTTTTCTTATTCACCAGACCTTTTTCCAATAAATAAATTGCCGCACATCTGGCGCCATTTCCACATTGCATGACCTCGCCACCATCGGCATTGTATATGCGATAACAAACATCGGCAGAATCATTTGCTGGTGGTTCGAGTAATAACACCTGATCACAACCAATACCAAATTGGCGATTGGCGATATGACGCAGCTGTTCGCGCGTTAGCGAAAAAGATTGATTGAAGGTATCCAGAACGACAAAGTCATTGCCGATACCATGCATTTTAGTGAATGAAATTTCCATAGCGCTAGATTACTCGCATATTGTTAATGCGCAAGGCGAAGCACCAGATTTAATGTCAGACAATTGCCTAGTTATTATTCTCTTGAGCGAGATGTATCCCTTCCGGCAAATGCAATGTACGAGTTGGAAATGCACATTCAGCCTGATTGGCCTCAATAATATCAATGATCTTTAATAGCACATCCTGTTTCACTTCATGATATTCAGCCCAGACAACTGTTTTAGTTAAACAATAAATAAAGAAATTCAGGGATGAATCGGCAAATTTGTCAAAATTTACCATAATAATTTGATCATGATCGATATCTCCATGTTCATCGAGCATCTTTTTCACATCTTTAACAATCTTGCGCATTGCAACTGCATCATCATAACGAATACCAATCGTTTCATAGATACGTCGATTCGTCATGCGTGATGGATTTTGTACCGAAATACTGGTGAACGTTGCATTAGGAACATACAGTGGTCGTTTATCAAAAGTGCGTATTGTTGTGACACGCCAACCAATATTTTCGACTACACCTTCAATTTCCTTATCTGGTGAACGCACCCAGTCGCCGACAGAAAAAGGCCTATCCATATAAACTGTCAAACCACCAAAAAAATTAGCCAACATATCTCTTGCAGCAAAACCGACCGCAATACCACCAATACCACCAAATGCCAGCACACCGGAAATGCTATAACCAAGCGTTTGTAGAATGACGAGACCACCTGTTATTACAACAGACACACGCAATAACTTGGCAATGGCATCAACTGTAGTGCGATCAAAGCTGGAATCATCATCAATTTTTCGAGCGCAGATAATACTCTCGGCTCTGGAAATAAATCGAACAAGAAACCAGGCAATTAAAACAATGACACCAACTGAACGAATTGGATCTATTGCGCCAAATATTGCTGTGTCTGTTTCTGTATAAATAATGTCAGCTGCAAAACATAAACCGACCAGCCAAACCAGTGTAACAATCGGACGATAAGCAGAACGTAACAGTGCATAATCCCATGCCGTTCGTGTATTTTTAAACGTTTCCAGTAATTTTCTAAGAAATCTTTTTAGTATCCAATTAATTAAAGCAGTAAAAAAAACAATAAGAAAAACCTGTAAAATCCAGTGTTCTTTGGTAAATAAATTGTTTGCTGCTTCCAGCCATTGATTAAAATCCATAAGCTAAATATATCCTCAGTAAATTGCAGTAACTTCGTAACCCTGTTTTTCCAACAATGCCAATACACCTTTTTCGCCAGGCAAGTGCATGGCACCGACTGCGATAAACGCGTCGATTTTTTCCAGCAATGGCTTCATACGTTGAACCATTTTTTCGTTGCGTTGAAAAATAAGACGATTCATTAATTTTTTATACAATGGTTTTCCCATCGTTGAATAGCTGTAAACATGGTTGTAGAGCCCTGAGAGATTACGTTCCAGATACAACGCCTTCATTACTCCGAAATCTTTTTCAATAACGTTGTAATGACAAACTGAATCTATCAATAATCTGGCCTGTTGTTCTAATGGTAATTTATCAAAAATTTCGCCTTGTTCCTGCAGGGTTTCAAGTCCGTATAATTGACTACCCTGCTCTGTTGCAACAGACAACAAAACCAAATCCAATGGCAAACCCGAATCTGGTGGATAGTTCATTGTCAGAAATGCAGACCAGGGTTTCATCATATCTATTGAGTCACCACTCAGCATATATTGAGACAGGATATTCCTGGTTCGTTCCATAATGGTTTCGTCGACAAAATCAGACAGCCTCTCCTCACCGCTAAAAAACATCATTTTAGAAAAATCTAACATGGCACCAGCATCCGGTATGGCTTCCATTGCAAAATGTTTGCTACTGGCTAGCGATAAACTGACAACTTCCGGCAATTGTGTGATGACAGGATCAGATACATGTATCGTGCCATAAAGATAAGCGATATCTTTTCCATTTTGCCTAACACGCCATAATAGACCGTCACCATGTAAAACAGTATTGTCTTTTACAACTTCGCTTGTCTGCAGCGGTTCACAAGTCGGAGAGATTAATTCATCTGCACTGACATAAGAAAAGATAAAAAATAATAGGGATATATATAAATAATTAATTTTCGTCATAATTCAAATTGAGTTCCGGTTCTTTTTCAAGTTTGGTTACTCTTTCTGAACGTTCTTTCCACAGCGTTGTTTGTTTTAACTCTTCAAGCGAAGAATTAAATTGACCATGCATACGAATTAAACGGGAACGTGATGTCACATTTGATTCAATATTTGCATTATCGAGAATCTCTATTGCACCTTCCCGATTATTACATGCCAGAACCATATCACAACCTGCAGCAATTGCTGCTTCAGCACGCTCGGCATATCCACCAATGACTTCTGCGCCCTTCATGCTTAAATCATCACTAAAAATTGCACCTTGAAACTCCAGTTCACCACGCAATATCTCTTTTAACCAGCGACTGGAAAAGCCAGCGGGTAATGGGTCAACTTTTGAGTAAATCACATGCGCTGGCATAAGTCCGGACAAACCTGCGCGAATCATTCTTTCAAACGGAATAAGATCAAGCATACGAATATCTTCAATCCTGCGATTATCTTTTGGTATCGCAATATGTGAATCTTCAACAACCGAGCCATGTCCGGGAAAATGTTTACCAACAGCTGCCATTCCCGCCTGTTTCATGCCGCGCATATAGGACTTGGCATAGGTTACGATTTTGTCTGGTTGTTTATGAAAAGCACGATCACCAATCACTTCACTGGTTGGCCCACCAATATCCAGTACTGGCGCAAAACTTAAATCAATGCCAACAGCAAGTAATTCTGCCGCCATCAACCAACCTGCCTCTTCGGCATATTGACAAGCTATTTTCTCGTTTGCACATTCACCGATTAATTTACAGGCCGGTAGTCGACTAAAGCCTTCACGAAAACGTTGCACACGACCACCTTCATGATCGACAGCAATGATTAAATGTGGCTGGCGTAAGGCATGAATACTTGTTGTTAATGCAGCAATTTGTTCAGGTGATTCATAATTACGCGTGAATAAAATGACGCCCCCTACTTTAGGGTGCATTAACATTTCTTTGTCTTCAGGTTGAAGTTCCGTGCCCTGTAAATCACACATGACAGGACCAAGTGCCAGCTTTGATTCCATAGCTTATTTCAGCATATTTCCCTGTTCTTTAATATCCAAAGTATCGCGTAATCGATCACCAAGCATATTGATACTGATTATCAGTGACAATATTGCAAAACCCGGCGCCAATACCACATGCGGTGCAATTAATAAGTAGGTCGTGCCATTTCTAATCATATTTCCCCATGATGCAGCAGGTGGTTGCACACCTAAACCGAGAAAAGATAAACCTGCTTCCGCTATGACAACGCCTGCCAATGCAAATGTTGCCTCGATAATTAACGGCGCCATGATTAATGGCAATACATGTCGAATGAGTATCCTTTTTACTGGTGTGCCTAATGCCCTCGCGGCCAAAACATGATCACATTGTTTAACTGTCAGGGTTTGTACTCTGGCAAGTCTGGCAAAGCCTACCCAACTCACTAACGATAAGGCAAATACCGCATTCATCAAGCCGGGCCCCATTAATCCTGCCAATGCAATGGCAAGTAAAATACCCGGAAAGGCAATAAACAGATCAATCACCATTACCATTATTTTATCAAATACTCCGCCCAACCACGCACCCAGAACCCCCAAAGATGTACCAACTAGTATGGAGATAGTGACAACGATTAATGCAACAGTAAGTGAAGTCCTAGCACCCATAATTAAACGATCAACAATCGGCCTACCCAAATCGTCATAACCCAGCCATTCTGCAAAGCCGGGCTTAATCAAGATTTTATCTAGCATCACTAGATCGGGATTTAATGGTAATAAAGTTGCAAACGTTGCAAGTATGACCCAGATCAGAAATACCAGCATAGCAAATGACTGAAATGCAGTTTTCATTTAAGTTTCAGTCTGGGATCAATAATTGTGTAAAGCATATCAGTTAATAAATTAACCAGAATATACGTCACACTGATCAGTAATATACAGGCTTGCACGATCGGATAATCGCGTTTCTCGATAGATTCTATCAATAATTGTCCTATCCCCGGCCAGGAAAAGATCGTTTCAGTAATCACGGCGCCGGCAAGCAAAGCACCAAACTGCATCCCTAATATGGTAATGACAGGTAATGCCGCATTACTCATCGCATGCAAACAATAAATACGCATCGGTTTCAACCCTCTTGCTCGTGCAGCACGTATATAGTCTTCCTGCAGAACCTCAAGCATAGAGGCGCGAATCATGCGCGACAATATTGCAGCGAGCGCCGTACCTAGTGTTATTGAAGGCAATATTAATGAGGGCCACCCTTGAGAACCGTTTACTGGCAACCACCCCAACCATAAAGCAAGCACCAACATTAATAACGGCCCCATGACAAAGTTCGGGATTGATACACCGAGCATCGCTACAAACATGGCAGAGTGATCACACCATGTATCTTTGTAAAGAGCCGCTAATATACCTAAAGGAAACGCTATCAACATCGCTGTCAACAAACTGCTAATACTTAATATCAGTGTTGCCGGTATGCGATCCAACAACATTTCACTAACTGCCTGACGAGAATGTAATGAATTACCCAAATCAAATCTTATCAGCCCGGAAATATAATGGGTCCATTGCTGAAATAATGGCAGGTCGAGTCCCATTGATTCGCGCAATGTTTCCCGATCAGAGATAGATGCGGTCTCCCCCAGCATGACTTCAACAGGATCACCCGGAACGATATGGATAAGTAGAAATACCAGTGTCGTTATGCCAAAAACAATAAAGATGGCATTTGTAATTCGCTGTAGTAGATAACTTAGAAACATGCTTTCAAAAAATGAATTGTGTGAGACGATTCATATAACAAAGGTCGAAACCTTTTTTAAAAAATTTAAGAAACTAAACTTTCCCCGAAAACCAAATCATCCAATGTTTCTCTTTCACGAATAACGTGAATTTGCTCACCATCTACCATCAATTCACATACTTTCGGACGAGAATTATAGTTGGAAGCCATTGTGAAACCATAGGCACCGGCTGAACAAACAGCAAGCAAATCGCCCTGCTCAAGCTGGAGTGTTCTGTTTTTACCCAAGAAATCAGCTGTTTCACATATTGGACCGACCACATCATAGTCAATGGCATCTGCATTTGATGACTCAACAACACGTTTAATATCATGCCAACCTTCATACAAGGCTGGACGAATTAAATCATTCATTGCGGCATCAACAACGGCAAAGTTATGGTAAGGCGTTGCATTTAGATATTCAACTTTAGTTAATAACACGCCTGCATTACCAACAATACTTCTACCCGGCTCCATTAAGACTTCAACACCTCTGCCTTTTAAAGTATCAGTAATGACTTTGACATAGTCCGCACGCGCAGGCGGCTCGTCTCCTTGATAATTAATACCGAGACCACCACCAATATCAATATGATGTAATTCAATATCTTCCTGTTTTAGTTCATCTATCAATACTAATATACATTCAAGTGCATCTTTAAATGGATTGAGCTTAGTAATTTGTGAACCAATATGACAGTCAACCCCAACAATATTGATATTGCTCATTAATTTTGCTTGCAGATAAACCTCTTTGGCTTGCTCAAAGGCAATACCAAATTTATTTTCTTTCAAGCCAGTTGATATATAAGGATGTGTATTGGCATCAACATCCGGATTAACGCGTAAAGATACTGGCGCTTGTTTATTCAAATGGGCTGCGACTTCGTTTAGGCGAATTAATTCATTGGCATTCTCAACATTAAAACATTTAATGCCCTGTTTAAGTGAAAATGCCATTTCGTCTTCGCGTTTTCCTACACCTGAAAATACAACCTTGGATGCATCTCCCCCCGCTTTTAATACGCGATGTAATTCACCTATAGACACAATGTCGAAACCGGAACCCAGTTTTGCCAATATATTTAATACCGCAATATTGGAATTGGCTTTAACCGCATAACAGACAAGATGTTCTTGCTCACCTAGTGCCGAATCAAACTCTCGCCAATGGCTCTCGATCATTTTGCGCGAATAGACATAAGCCGGTGTACCATAATGACTAGCAATTTTAGTCAGCGCGACCCCTTCGGCATACAATACGCCATCAATGAAGGCAAATTCAGACATGATTAAACGTGGTAATGAAATTCAGGTTGCTGCGCTTGATTAACCTCAGGCAGGTGATACAAATCGCCTTTCTGACCACAAGCCGATAATCCCAACATAGCTGCCAGCAGGATTCCGACCGCAAATACTCGTTTTCTTGATAATGACATAGGGGCCCCTGATATTTTTACGAAAGCATATCAAATAATGATTTCCACACAAATGACTGAGAGAAATTTGTTAGTATACGTATTCTTTTAGTCAGGACTTTGGAATTGTTTATGGCATTTACTCAGGACGCTGTCGTTGTAGAACCAAAAAGCAATCATAAAGCGAGCATTATCTGGTTACATGGTCTAGGCGCTGATGGCCACGACTTTGAACCTATCGTCCCGGAACTCGGTTTATCTATAGACACAGGTATCAAATTCATTTTTCCAAATGCACCAGTACGTCCAGTAACGATAAATGGAGGCGTGGCAATGCGCGCCTGGTATGACGTTCGTAAAACCAACCTGAGAGAGTTTGAGGATGAAAAGTCTATTGTTGAATCGACTGTACTGATTAATCACTATATCGAGAAGGAAGTCGCAAACGGTATCCCATCTGAAAAAATCATTATCGCCGGATTCTCTCAGGGTGGTGCAATCGCCTTGCATTGTGGAACACGCTATTGCGATACATTGGCAGGCATTGTTGCATTGTCGACTTATTTACCATTACCACAGAATCTTGATGCAGAAAAAAGTGCCGCTAATTCAGATACATCTATTTTTATGGCGCATGGAATATATGATCTGATTATTCCGGTTGATCAGGGTAAAAGCTCTGCTGCTACGCTAAAAGAATCGGGTTATGACATTCAGTTTATTGAATACACGATGGAACATGCTGTTTGCATGGAGGAAATAACCGCTATCGGCAAATGGATTACTGAGAGGCTGGCTTAGAATTTTTGTTGCCGTGTATACGTCGACGTTTTTTGCCACTATGCTTTTTCTGATGTTGTGCGTTTTCGTGGTGCTTTCTTGCAATAGGTGGTTTTGGCTCAATCAATATTGATTCATCAATAGGCTTTACCGGTATTGAATATTCGATGTATTCCTCAATATCCATTAACGAATAAACGAATTCTTCACAGGCAAAACTGACAGCATCACCACTAGCACCAGCACGTGCTGTTCGACCAATGCGGTGAACATAATCTTCCGAGTTTTGCGGCAGGTCATAATTAAAGACATGACTGACTTCGGGAATATGCAAACCCCTTGCCGCCAGATCAGTTGCTACCAAAACTTTTAATTCGCCATTCGAGAATTCATTAAACAGACGTTGACGCTTTTTCTGTGGTACATCACCCGATAATATTGCCGCATTTATGTCATTACCTTCCAGATAAGACCACACTTTTTCTGCAGCACGTTTGGTATTCACAAACACGATACTTCGCGTTGGATCGATTTTTTTCATTAACCCAAGCAGCAGTGGAATCTTTTCATCATTTGAGACGTGATATAGCAATTGAGAAACTTTATCAGCAGTAACCTGCTCGGGGTTAACTTCTACTAGTTTTGGATCATTCATATGTTCATAGGCAAGCTCCATGACACGGAATGACAAGGTCGCCGAAAACAACATATTGAGACGATTGTCAGCCTTAGGCATGCGTCTCAACATGTAACGAATGTCACTGATAAAACCGAGATCAAACATACGGTCAGCTTCGTCCAGTACAATGACCTCTACATCCTTAAAGCTGAAAACCTTTTGTTTGAAATAATCAATTAAACGTCCTGGCGTGCCAATTAATATATCCACACCATCTTTTAAAGCTGCACGCTGCTTTTCATAATCAACACCGCCATAGACCAGTGCAATTTCAAGATCGGCATACTTATTAAAAGTCATTGCATCTTTATGAATCTGAATCGCAAGTTCACGGGTTGGCGCAATGATCAAAGCACGCAAACTTGTCTTCTCATTTGCGGGCTGTAGATTCAGTAAATAATTAAACGTAGCAAGTAAAAACGCCGCAGTTTTACCAGTACCTGTTTGCGCCTGACCCGCGATATCTTGATGTTTTAGTGCGAGTGGTAATGTTGCTGCCTGAATGGGCGTACAACTTTTAAAGCCAATTTCATCTAGCACTTTCAACAAGCGCTCATCTAATGAAAAATGGTTAAATCCAGTTATTTCATTCTTGTTTTCTGTCATATTTTCCTATTTCATAATTCTATCGCTCAACTCTAACTTGCATTTTTATGATAAATTCGCCGACAATGTGATCTTCAGTTTACCAAGAGATGAATAATTCAATGAGCGATAACATTTTGCACGTCAGTGACGATAGTTTTGAAGATGATGTTCTTAAATCTGGTCCGCCAGTCATTCTTGATTTTTGGGCAGAATGGTGTGGTCCCTGTAAAATGATTGCGCCTATCCTCGACGAACTGGCCGAACAATACAAGGATAAATTAACCGTAGCCAAGTTAAATATCGATGATAATCAGAATACACCTGCCAGTTATGGTGTTCGTGGTATTCCTACCTTGATACTATTTAAAGATGGTGAAGCGATTGCGACCAAAGTTGGTGCGGCATCCAAGTCTCAACTTGAAGCGTTTATAGATAGCAACATTTAATATCAGTATAATAAAAATTTACTGGACGAATTCAAAATCGCATGCTAATTTTATACACAATTTTAGTAAAAACTTTTCAATAACCTCCTAACTTTAAAAAATAATTTCTACAGCAGGACTCCTGCGTCTGCTGATTATAATAAAACTTTTCTAATACACAGCGTATCTAACTATGCCTATGAACCTCACAGAACTTAAACAGAAACCCGCATCAGAATTAGTATCACTCTCAAGCGAACTCGGTCTCGACAACGTCGCCCGATCCAGAAAACAGGATGTCATCTTTGAAATACTCAAAGCTCAGGCCAAAAAAGGTGAAGATATTTATGGCGATGGTGTACTGGAAATATTGCAGGATGGCTTCGGCTTTCTGCGTTCGGCAGGTAGTTCTTACCTAGCAGGTCCAGATGATATTTATGTATCACCCAGTCAGATTCGTCGTTTTAACTTACGCACCGGTGACAATATTTCTGGCAAGATTCGCCCGCCTAAAGATGGCGAACGTTACTTCGCATTATTGAAAATAGCGGAAATTAATTTTGAACCACCAGATAAAGCAAAACATAAAATACTTTTTGAAAATCTGACACCCTTGTTTGCACATAAACGTCTGACGCTGGAACAAGGTAATGGTAGTACCGAAGATTTAACCTCCAGAATTATTGATTTAGCCTCACCAATTGGTAAGGGCCAACGTGGATTAATTGTGTCCCCGCCAAAAGCAGGTAAAACAATGATCCTGCAAAGTATTGCGCAATCAATTACGCACAATCACCCGGAAGTTCATCTCATTGTGTTGTTAATTGATGAGCGTCCTGAGGAAGTAACAGAAATGGCACGCTCTGTTCGTGGTGAAGTGATCTCCAGTACCTTTGATGAGCCTGCCAGTCGACACGTACAAGTTGCGGAAATGGTAATCGAACGAGCAAAACGTTTGGTTGAACATAAAAAAGACGTGGTGATATTACTGGATTCGATTACCCGTCTCGCACGCGCATATAACACCGTTGTGCCTGCATCAGGCAAGGTACTAACGGGCGGTGTGGATGCAAATGCATTGCAACGTCCAAAACGTTTCTTCGGTGCAGCACGTAATATTGAAGAAGGCGGCAGTTTAACCATTATTGCAACCGCTCTGGTTGATACCGGCTCTCGTATGGATGATGTAATTTACGAAGAATTTAAAGGTACGGGTAATATGGAATTACATCTTGACCGTACCATCGCAGAAAAACGTGTATACCCAGCAATTAATATCAATCGTTCAGGTACGCGCCGTGAAGAATTTCTTACCGACGAGAATGAATTACAGAAGATGTGGATCTTGAGAAAACTCTTGCATCCGATGGAAGAATTGGCAGCGATGGAATTCTTACTTGAAAGACTTAAGGCTACTAAAAATAACGCGGATTTCTTTGACGCGATGAAGCGCTAATCAATTTAGTGAATTGATATAACAGAGTTTCTCTTCTCTATCGAAACGATAAAAACATCTTAATTCATTTATCAGATTATGATTTAAATCTTCATTACTATTTTTTATGGCTAATTCAAGAATATTACGCTGTAATAATAGTAATCTCCTTTCACAATTAAATGAATCAGATACATATTTTAAGTTGAGATGGCCAGTCGTTATATATATCAAAAACTTTAATTACAGTAGTTTAATCTGAGTTAGTTATTTTTATTTCGCAATATCCGAAAAAAAACCGACCTGTGTATTTCACAGGTCGGTTTTTGAACATAGATGAATATCTAAGTATTCATCCAGCCTGGAAGGCAATAATTACATTTACTGCTCATGTGCGTCCTGCACTCGCAGTATCTGTAAATCCTTTTACATCATACCGCCCATACCGCCCATACCTCCCATATCAGGCATTGGATGGCTATGATCTTCCTTTGGAATTTCAGCAACCATTGCTTCGGTAGTCAGCAATAAGCTAGCAACTGATGCAGCATTTTGTAATGCTGAACGGGTCACTTTGGTTGGATCAAGAATACCCATTTTGATCATGTCACCGAATTCACCGGTTGCTGCATTATAACCATCGTTACCTTTGCCTTCTTTAACCTTGTTAACAATAACAGAAGCTTCTTCACCGGCATTGGTGACGATTTGACGCAGAGGTTCTTCGATTGCACGAATCAGGATATCGACACCAATTTGTTGATCATGGTTGTCACCTTTCACGCCGCTTATTTTTCCTAGAGTACGAATTAAAGCAGTACCACCACCAGGTACAACACCTTCTTCTACAGCAGCACGTGTAGAATGTAATGCATCTTCAACACGGGCTTTCTTTTCTTTCATTTCGATTTCGGTAGCCGCACCGACTTTGATTACAGCAACACCGCCAGCTAATTTAGCTACACGTTCTTGCAGTTTTTCACGGTCATAGTCTGAAGATGAATCTTCAATCTGAGAACGAATTTGAGTAACACGGCCTTCGATATCAGCGGTTTTACCAGCACCATCAATGATAGTGGTGTTTTCTTTGGTAATCTGAACACGTTTTGCAGAACCCAGATCATCAAGCGTTGCTTTTTCAAGACTTAAACCTACTTCTTCAGAAATAACAGTACCTGAAGTCAGGATAGCGATGTCTTCCAGCATTGCTTTACGACGGTCACCAAAACCAGGGGCTTTAACAGCAGCCACTTTAACGATACCGCGCATGTTGTTAACAACCAGAGTTGCTAAAGCTTCGCCTTCGATATCTTCAGCGATAATCAATAAAGGTTTACCTGATTTCGCAACACCTTCCAATACAGGAAGTAATTCACGCACGTTTGAGACTTTCTTGTCGTGTAAAAGAATGAATGGCTCTTCCAGATCAACGCTCATACTTTGCTGATCGTTGATGAAATAAGGAGAAAGGTAACCACGGTCGAATTGCATGCCTTCTACGACATCCAGTTCATTATCTAAACCAGAGCCTTCCTCAACAGTGATAACACCTTCTTTGCCCACTTTTTCCATTGCTTCTGCAATGATGTTACCGATATCGCTATCAGAGTTAGCAGAGATAGTGCCTACCTGAGCGATTGCTTTGCTGTCTTCACAAGGTTTGGATAAACCTTTCAGTTCTTCAACTGCACAAGCAACGGCTTTATCAATACCGCGTTTGATATCCATAGGGTTGGTTCCTGCGGTGACTGCTTTCAAACCTTCACGCACTATAGCTTGCGCTAATACGGTTGCAGTGGTAGTGCCGTCACCAGCGACGTCAGATGTTTTAGAAGCAACTTCTTTAACCATCTGTGCGCCCATGTTTTCAAATTTGTCTTCCAGTTCAATTTCTTTAGCAACAGAAACACCGTCTTTGGTTACGGTTGGTGCGCCAAAGCTTTTTTCCAGAATGACGTTGCGGCCTTTAGGGCCCAGAGTTTGTTTTACTGCGTTGGCAAGGATGTTGACACCACGCGCCATATGCGAGCGTGCATCATCCGAAAATTTTACTTCTTTAGCTGCCATGTTAATAACCTCCTAAGAGAATTCTAAAATTGTTTAAGAATGGTGATTTATTCGATCACGCCCATAATGTCGTCTTCGCGAAGTACGAGATATTCGTCACCGCTAACCTTTACTTCGGTACCTGAATATTTACCGAAAAGGACTTTGTCACCTTTCTTCAGATCCAGCGCACGGAGTTCGCCATTGTCGAGCAGCTTGCCATTGCCTACGGCAATCACTTCGCCCTGAATTGGCTTTTCAGTTGCTGAATCAGGAATAACGATACCGCCTGCAGACATTTTTTCTTCTTCAAGGCGTTTTACGATTACACGGTCATGTAATGGTCGGATGTTCATGTGAAGTTACCCTCCTAATTCCTAACCTATTGATTTATTTAAATTGATTCTAATTTATTAGCACTCTAAATTAGTGAGTGCCAAATATAATCAAAACATTTTTTATGTCAACCGGTTTATGGGGGCGGCTATATAATTTTCAAGGGAAAGAAGAATATTTAATTTAGATAAGAAACATCCAAACGTCATAAGCTAATGACGAATGGTTTCTAGTCGACAATATTGCATCTGCTATAATGCCACGCCCTTAAAAGGCATAAATTTGCCTGTTTCAACTATTTAATAACTATGAACGACTACAAACTAACTCATTTAAAGCAACTTGAAGCAGAAAGTATTCATATTATCCGTGAAGTAGTTGCTGAATTCGAAAAGCCCGTGATGTTGTATTCCATCGGCAAGGATTCTGCCGTGATGCTGCAACTGGCACTGAAGGCGTTCGCGCCCAGCAAACCTCCATTTCCACTCTTACATGTAGACACCACCTGGAAGTTTCGCGAAATGATCACCTTTCGCGACAATCTGGTAAAAGAGTTAGGCCTTGATTTACTGGTTCATACCAATGAAGAAGGTGTAAAGGCGAATGTGAATCCTTTTACCTATGGCAGTAAGAAACATACCGACATTATGAAAACGCATGCGTTAAAACAGGCGTTAGATAAATATAAGTTTGATGCGGCATTTGGTGGCGCCCGTCGTGATGAAGAAAAATCACGCGCCAAAGAAAGAGTCTATTCTTTCCGCGATAAAAATCATCGCTGGGATCCGAAAAATCAGCGTCCGGAATTATGGAACATCTATAACGGTAGAATCGATCGCAGTGAGAGTATCCGTGTATTTCCGCTTTCCAACTGGACAGAACTCGATATCTGGCAATATATCCATCTGGAAAATATTCCTATTGTTCCACTTTATTACGCAGCAAAACGCCCCGTCGTCAAACGTGATGATATTTATATTATGGTCGATGATGATCGTATGCCCATTGAAAAAAATGATGTCATCGAAAAAAAGATGGTGCGTTTTAGAACGCTTGGTTGTTATCCGCTAACAGGAGCGGTGGAATCAGAAGCCACTACCCTGCCTGAAATTATTCAGGAAATGCTTTTAACCAAAACCTCTGAACGTCAGGGTCGTGTCATTGACTATGATCAGGCGGGTTCGATGGAGGAAAAGAAGCGTGAGGGTTATTTCTAATGTCGCATCAATCAGAATTAATCAGCACTGATATTCATGCTTATCTTGAGCAGCATGAACGTAAAGAATTATTACGCATGTTGACTTGCGGTAGTGTCGACGATGGTAAGAGTACTTTAATTGGTCGATTGTTACATGACTCGAAGATGATCTATGAAGATCAACTTGCCTCGATCAAATCAGATAGTGCAAAAGTCGGCACAACGGGTGAAGAGGTTGACCTGGCATTATTAGTTGACGGATTACAGGCTGAACGCGAGCAAGGCATTACTATTGATGTGGCATATCGTTATTTCTCAACGTCAAAACGCAAGTTCATCATTGCAGATACTCCAGGACATGAGCAATACACACGGAATATGGCAACGGGTGCGTCAACTTGCGATCTTGCAGTTATCCTAATCGACGCACGTTATGGTGTTCAGGCACAAACCAGACGCCACACGATTATCTCATCGTTATTAGGCATCAAGCACATTATTGTTGCCGTAAATAAAATGGACCTAGTTGACTTTGACGAGGCCGTGTTTAACAAGATTAAAGACGACTATCTGGAGTTTGCAAAGAAGCTAAATAAAATCGATTTATATTTCATCCCAATCTCCGCACTAAAAGGAGATAACGTAGTTAACGCTAGTAAACACATGTCCTGGTATAAAGGCGCCCCCTTAATGCCCATACTCGAATCTGTCGAGATCAGCTATGATAAAAACCTGGAGAATGTTCGATTACCTGTGCAATACGTAAATCGACCCAACCTAGATTTTCGTGGTTACTGCGGCACTATGGCTGGTGGTATTATCAAGAAAGGTGACAATATCACTGTGTTACCTTCCGGCAAGACCAGCTCAGTTAAAAGTATTGTGACTTATGAAGGTGAAATCGATGAAGCCTATCCGCCGATGGCAATCACCTTAACCTTAAATGATGAAATTGATGTAAGCCGCGGAGATATGATCATATGTACAGATGATGTACCTATAGTTGCTGATCAATTTGATGCCAATATTGTCTGGATGGCTGAAGCTGAAATGAAACCTGGCAAACAGTATTACATCAAGATTGGCACTAAATCAGTAATAGGTTCAATCTCAACGGTAAATCATCGCATTGATATTAATTCGCTGGATGAAACCGAAGCGAATGTTTTACAACTGAACGAGATTGGACACTGTCATGTTGCTGTTAATGCCCCCGTTGTTTTTGATTCCTACATATTATGTAAGCATACTGGCGCGTTCATTATTATTGATCGAATCAGCAATGTCACAGTCGGTGCCGGCATGATTACCGGTATTGCCGAAGAATTTGAATTTCAACCTGTCAATGAAACAGATCATCTGGCGCGCTATGGACAGAAAGCGATCAGCGTTTATATCACTGGTTCAAACAATAAGGATTTTGCTGAGAAAATAGAACGGGCACTTTTTGATGCAGGCTATGCCTGTTGCTTACTGGATGAAAATGCAATCAAGGTTGATATTGCAAATGCAACTCAACTCATTAATCACGCGGGTTTAATCGCTTTGTGTTGCGTCGAAAAAACTACAGATAAATCCCAAACAGTATTTAATAGTGAACAGACTTCTTTTAATGAGGCGCTGAATTTCATTCGCAAACTGGCAAATACAGATTGATTAATAGCAGAAGGCCGTATTCGTCAGTCTTTGCGTTTAATATGGAAATCCAAATGCTCTTTAAAAAGAATAAGTTGGCCGATGCAAAACCAGTTGATGCAGAGTTAGAAACCGGCGAACAGATTGCCAGCGGTGGTAAATGTTATGAATGCAGCTTTGGTCGCTGGATAGAAGTCGAGTAACGTCTAATTTATTTCGTACGGTCCTGGTCTATAACTATACTGACCATTTGTTCTTGTTATATCGCCTGTGTGTTGGCGAAACTTTCCTGCTTTTTTATCTTCGAAATAAAGTCTTAATGTTTCTTTAATAGTTCTAAAAGCAAGATCATCCCAGGGGATCTCATCTTCCTTGTACAATGCCACATCAAGACTCTCTTCGCCTGCTGAAAAATCCAGATCGAGCAACCGTGATTTAAACATCATATAGACCTGATCGACATGAGGCAGATTAAACACTGTAAATAGGCTCTCCACTTCTACTCTGGCGTTTGCCTCTTCTCTTGTTTCTCTTATCGCGGCTTCCAGTGTTGTTTCACCACATTCCATAAACCCGGCGGGTAACGTCCAATAGCCATATCGCGGCTCTATTGCACGTTTACATAATAAAATTTTGTCTTCCCAAACCGGCAAGCAACCAGTCACGACTTTCGGGTTTTGATAGTGAATAACATTACAGGATGTACATACATAACGATGGCGATTGTCATCATCCGGAATCGCATAAATTAATTCGGCGGCGCAATAACTACAGTATTTCATTTCAAAATAATCTCTTCGATTACTTCCTTTAATGTGGGCCAGATGTTTTCCAACATGGTCATTTGAGCTTCCTCCACAGGATGAATTCCATCTTCCTGCATTAATTCCGGGTTAATTGCTATGTCATCCAGAATAAAGCGTGATAACACCACTTTGTACTTATCTGCCAAACTAATATAAACCTGCTGAAACTTTTTGTTATAGATCTGTCCATAATTGGGTGGTAATTGCATGGGGACTAACAATATTTCTGCATTTGTCTGTTTAATTTTTTCAATGAGTAATGCAAGGTTTTTTTTGATGTCCTGTAGAGAGAAGCCGCGAAGGCCATCATTACCACCTAATTCAATAATGACGATTACAGGCTGATATTGTGAAATTAAATTATCGAGTCGCGTTAATGCACCGATAGTTGTTTCTCCACTGATACTGGCGTTGATAATATTCAGATTAATATGCTGTTCGGATATGCGTTGCTCTAGTAATGTTACCCAATCTTGGTCAAGCTTAATACCATGAGCAGCACTTAAACTATCACCAAGTACAAGTAGATTGTTGTCTTTGGCTGACAACAATAGACTTTGACTGACAAGCCAACTAAAAATAATGATACGGAATATTTGATACATGAATTCATCCATCATAGTGCAAGCAAACAAACTGGGGAAGCAGGTAATAAGTCCTGAGGGCACATTAACAATTCTTGACAATATTAATTTGTCAGTGAACAAAGGCGAAAGTTTGGCGATTGTTGGTGTATCCGGTTCAGGAAAATCGACATTACTGGGTTTATTAGCCGGCCTTGATACACCATCAAGCGGCACCGTCATACTTGATGGACATGATCTTTCAAGGCTTGATGAAGATGGTCGTGCACATATTCGCAGTCAATCAGTTGGGTTTATATTTCAGTCATTTCATTTATTACCTAATATGACAGCATTGGAAAATGTATCTCTTCCATTTGAATTACTGGACAGGAAAGATGCGGAACTGCAGGCAAGAGAACATTTACAGCAAGTCGGATTAAGTCATCGACTACAACATTACCCAAATCAATTATCGGGTGGAGAGCAACAACGGGTAGCGATAGCAAGAGCATTTGCTGGGACTCCTTCCATCCTGTTTGCCGACGAACCAACAGGGAATCTGGATCAAAATACGGCTCAACAAATTATTGAATTATTATTCAAACTTAACCGGGACAATGAGACCACCCTGATAATGGTGACTCATGACATGACTATTGCTGATCATTGTGAACGAAAAGTCGTTATGGCTGGCGGCGAGTTAAACGAAAGCTAATGAATACATTTAAGTTTGCAATACGAGCCTTTTGTCGCGATTGGCGATCCGGCGAACTGCGTCTAATCGGACTGGCAATATTAATATCGATCACCTGTTTAACCTCTGTCAGTTTTTTTACTGATCGAGTAAAACGTGCGACAGAAATACAGGCAACCGAGTTACTCGCTGCCGATTTGGTTTTAAGTTCTGCCAGTTCAATTCCGGATGAATACCAGCAGCAGGCCTCTAAAAATAATTTACAGATTTCATATAACGAGAGTTTTCGTAGTGTTGTCGTAAAAGATGACAAACTGGAACTCGCCGAAGTTAAGGCAGTTGATGAACATTATCCTTTACGTGGCAAATTACGCATCAGCGATGCCTTGTTTGCAAATGAATATGAAACCAGTGATGCTCCAAGATCAGGAGAGGCGTGGCTTGATACCCGGTTAAGTCAGGCACTTAATGTTGAACTCGGCGATACAATCTCTTTAGGCGCACTAAATCTTACCTTTAGCAAAATACTTACCTATGAACCTGATAGAGGTGGTGACTTATTTAATATTGCACCACGCTTGTTATTTAACAGAAGTGATCTGGCGGCATCTCAATTAATTTTACCAGGTAGTCGCGTACGTTATCGCATGTTAGTGGCAGGTGAACAAAATTATATTGAGTCGTTTCGCAACACCATTGATACAAATCAGGACGTCCGAATACAAGGTATTAAAGATGCTAGACCAGAAATCAGAACAGCACTAGTACGCGCAGAACAATTTTTAGGATTGGCTGCATTAGTCAGTATTGCATTGGCAGGTATTGCCATTGCCATGACGTCACACCGATATGCAACGCGTCATTTTGATAACTGCGCGATTATGCGTTGCATGGGTTTACCGCAGAATCAGATAATGAAAATTTATATTATCCAGTTATTACTGCTTGCTCTTGTCGCGGGATTATCAGGTTGTTTGTTTGGTTACTTTGCTCAGGAAGGTCTAAACCAAATTATGTCAGGCATCATGGAGAAAGCATTGCCGCCCCCCTCATATAAACCAGTCATTACCGGCCTGATAGCGAGCCTTATCACAGTATCTGCCTTTGCCTTACCACAATTATTACGCTTGCGTGAGGTATCTCCCTTGCGCGTATTAAGACAGGATCTTGCGCCTGTGCCAGTTAACCATTACATACTGTATCTTATTGCGATTATTGCATTAGTGATACTCAGCCCATGGCAATCAGGTGATTATCAATTAACGTTGTATACGCTGACAGGTTTATGTCTTACAGCAATAATATTAGCTTACGTAGGCTATGTATTAATCAAGCTATTAGGCAAAATACATCCGCATTTAAAATTAGCAGCTCATTATGGCTTGGCTAATATCAGCCGTCGCACTAAACAAAGTCTGATACAGATCGTTGGTATTGGTCTAGGTGTTACCGTAATGTTATTACTAACACTGGTACGCACCGATTTGTTATCAAACTGGCAGCATCGTCTACCTGATAATACACCTAATTATTTTCTGATTAATATTCAGCCTGAACAAGTCGATGCAGTTAATAACTATCTTGCAGATCATATTAAAGGTGATGCAAAACTCTATCCGATGATAAGAGGTCGTCTGATCAAAATTAATAATAAACCGGTTAATGAAGATGATTATGCATCACCTCGAGCAAAACGACTGGCGACTCGTAACTTTAATCTATCTTTCATGGAAGAAATGCAAGCCGATAATAAACTGGTGAGTGGTGAGTGGTGGCCTGTTAACCGCGAACAACATAATTTTTCTGTAGAAGAAGGTATTGCAGAAACACTAGGTATTCAGCAGGGTGACAAATTGACCTATTTAATCGGAGGAAAAGAACTCACCGGTAAGGTCGCCAATCTTCGCTGGGTTGAGTGGGATTCTTTCAATGTTAATTTTTTTGTTGTATCAAATCCTGAAGCTTTGATTGAATATCCCGGCACGTATATTAGTAGTTTCTATCTACCGACAACTGAGCGTTCTGTATTAATTGATCTGATTAAAACATTCCCCAGTATCACAATATTTGATGTCGATGCTATTTTGAATCAGGTGCGAATCATTATGAATCACGTCGTTAGCACGATTGAGTTTGTATTTATATTTACACTGCTAACCGGACTCATGGTACTGGTTGCCGCTATTCAAAGCACACAAGATGAACGATTACATGAGTCTGCATTGATGCGTGCATTAGGTGCTAATCGGTCACAAATATTATCCGGCTTGATTGCCGAATTTATATTTCTGGGATTGATTACCGGCATATTATCTGCGTTTGCTGCCTCAATCATTGAACTGGCATTGGCAGAATATATCTTTAAAATGGATTTGGTGATCAACCCTTGGATATGGCTAGCCGGACCACTAGCTAGTTGTTTATTAATTTTATTAACCGGTTTATACGGCACCAGAGAAATTCTGGCTTCGTCGCCAATGCGCGTATTGGGGCGGGCATAGTGGCTTGAAACGCCAAAATTTAACACTATATTATTTGATGACATTAACATGGAGAAAACAAAATAATGCTTAGAATCTTACTGTTTCTAGGTACTAATATTGCCATCATGCTGGTGCTAAGTATCAGCCTTAGTTTGCTTGGCATTAATGGCTATTTGAAAGAAACCGGCGGTATCGACATGACCGCGTTGTTAATCTTTTCTGCTGTATTTGGTATGGGTGGATCGTTTATTTCACTTGCCCTATCAAAATGGATGGCAAAGAAGTCCATGGGTGTTCGATTAATTGAATCACCACAAAATCCGGATGAACAATGGTTATTATCCACCGTGGAATGGCAAGCCAGAGAAGCCGGTATAGGAATGCCGGAAGTTGGCATCTTTGACTCTCCTGAACCGAATGCCTTTGCGACTGGCATGAGTAAAAACTCATCACTGGTGGCAGTAAGCTCAGGCTTATTACAAACCATGACACGGGATGAAGTAGAAGCTGTTCTAGGGCATGAAATCAGTCATATTGCCAATGGCGACATGGTGACCTTGACACTCGTTCAAGGTGTCGTGAATACCTTTGTTATTTTCTTCTCTCGTGTAATTGGTCATTTAATTGACCGTGTTGTGTTTAAAGTCGAACGTGGTTATGGACCCGGATACTGGATCGGCGTCATTTTTGTGCAAATGATTTTATCTATTTTAGCAAGCATGATTGTCATGTGGTTCTCGCGTTATCGTGAATATAGAGCCGATGCCGGTGGCGCTCATTTGTCCGGACGCATAAAAATGATTGCAGCGTTAAAACGCCTGCAACAATCAAGTAATGCGAGTGCTTTACCTGATGAAATGGCAGCATTTGGTATTACTGGTGAAAAAAAGATTAACTTCCAAAAACTCTTTATGAGTCACCCACCTCTCGAAGAACGTATTGCTGCTTTGGAAAATAGCCAACCATAATCGTTACATTAAAAACGGTATATCCACCGGATCTTTATCAGGGTGAAGCCATTCGCGAATGCTACAGCCATCGTTTGCTGTAAAACTTGGACATTCATTAATATTTTTTACAAACACACTCTACTCCTATATAAAGTTATTTATGAAGTATAAAGGTAATCCAAACTACAAACATGACACGCCCTATTCTACTGGCGTGTTAATCACCAATCTCGGCACGCCGGATGCGGCTACACCAAAGGCATTGCGTACATATCTCGGTGAGTTTTTATCTGATCCACGTGTAATCGAAGTACCAAAGTTAGTTTGGTGGTTCGTATTAAATGTCTTTATTCTGAATACACGCCCAAAAAAATCTGCTCATGCCTATCAACAAGTCTGGACTGATAATGGTTCGCCTTTGATGGATATATCCATCAAGCAGTTGAATGCGATTAGAAACATACTGGAACAAACTCAAGACCAACCTATAAAAGTCGAGTTAGCCATGCGCTATGGCAATCCATCTATTAAATCCGCACTGGAAAAATTACAGGCGGCAAACTGCAATCGTATTCTGGTCTTTCCGCTTTATCCTCAATACTCAGCGGCAACGACTGCCTCCACATTCGATGCAGTAGCTGATGTGTTAAAAACATGGCGCTGGATTCCGGAACTTCGAATGATCAATCGTTATCATGAACATCCTGATTACATCATGGCATTAGCGAACAGTATTGAGGCGCATTGGCAAACACATTCAAGACCTGAAAAGCTGATCTTCTCTTTTCATGGTTTACCTAAACATTATTTTCTTGCTGGCGATCCTTATCATTGCGAATGTCATAAAACGGCACGACTGGTTGCTGAAAAACTTGGTCTTGAGAAAGACTCTTGGCAAGTTACCTTTCAATCACGTTTTGGACCACGTGAATGGTTACAACCCTATACCGATATGACTTTAATTGAACTGGCTAAACAAGGCACAAAACATATTCAGGTTATATGCCCCGGTTTCTCAGCGGACTGTCTGGAAACACTGGAAGAAATTAATATGCAAAACCGTGAATTCTTTACTGAAGCTGGTGGTGAAGAGTTTTCATACATCCCTGCTTTAAATGACAATGAAGATCATATTCAGGCATTAACGAATATCATCGCTCTACACATACAAGGTTGGGAAGCACAAAAGGATGATTTGGCAAAGAGATTAGAAAGAGCCAAGAACATGGGTGCAAACGCATAACCAGTTAGAGTTATTTAGTAATTTCTACACCTTTCCAAAACGCTATATAGTCTTTTATATTTTCTGCTTTCGCTTTAGGGTTCGGATAATACCAGGCGGCATCCTTGTTTAATTTTTCATCCACTTGAATATCATAATAACTCGCTTCGCCTTTCCAGTAACAAGTGGTATGCGTATCACTATGAATAAAATATTCCTGATTAATACTATCTTGCGGGAAATAGATATTGCCTTCAACTTTCTCAAAAGTATCAGTTTCAGCGAGCACCGCGCCATTCCAGATTGCTTTTGCCATATTCGTTTACTGTTTTAAATAAGGCAATGTTGCCATGATTGATTGATCTTCAATAAATACATTAGCCTGTTCTTTTACTTTCTCGCGAACCTCGACGCCACCAAAGCCTATAAAAAAAACATCGTCATTTTGCATTTCAAGATCGGTAATACCATCACCAATACAGGCAATCTTCATATCACTGGTTCGAATTTGATTCACAATCTCTTCCTTACCACCTGCACGGGCAAGTGGCGAACAATGATCAAAGTCCTGATATTCTCCTTCTTCATCAAATTGAACATCTACCGCATATACATTTTCTTGTTTGATATTAAGTTTATTTGCCAAAACAAGCACCGCCTGACGCAGACCACCGCTTACTATGTAAATAGTAATATCAGCCTGTTGCAATTGACTAATCAGTTCTTGTACACCGTCAGTAATATTGTCGACATAGAGCTGCCCTAACCAATCCAGGTCTGATTTTAAAGGTTTTATTTTTTCAAGCCGCTTACCAAACACATCTTCAAGCTTGATGTCACCTTGCATAGCTGCATTCGTTAATGCATAACATTCATCATAGACATCTGCGCGACGCGCCAACTCATCGATACCCTCAATCGTGCAAAGCGTGCTATCACAATCAAGGATGACGGTATTAAATGCAAAGTTTGTCATGCAAGTTGCAGCTGCATCACTTTATTAATCGGTTCGACTGACAATAATGTCTCTATTGAATCACTATCGAGTAACTCACTAATACAAATTGCGGCTAGTGCCTTATTGCTGTCAGGCACGATACCTAATTGCATACGAGAGATATTGATATCCTTGTCAGCCAATAAACTACAGATCGTTGCCAGCACACCGGGCTGATCCAAATGGCGGGTAAACAAAATATTGTCAGACAATGCAACTTCGATTTCATAATCATTAATCATTGTTAAACGCGGCCACTTCTTATCAAAGACAGTACCACTGACTGTGGTGACATTATTTCCATGAGTTACTTTTACACTTAATACTGACTGATAGTCTTTCTGTTCATCAGATATTACTTCAGTCACTTTAATACCTTTTTGCGCAGCGATATGTGACACATTTACTCGATTAACAGGCACAGACATTTGTTTACCCAACAATCCAATCAAACATTCTGTTGTTAAGGCACGGGTATCCATCTTTGCAATATCACCATAGGCTGTTACTTCTACTTGCGTCACAGGATCTTCAATCATGCCTGATACAAGTTGCCCCAGGCGATTACTCAATGTCAGATAAGGCTGCATGCTTTTTAATACTTCTGCAGATACTCGAGGTAAGTTAATTGCATTTACCGGCTCACCTGTTTGCAAATAGGTCGCAATTTGTTGCGCAATCTCGGTTCCTGCTGCGGTTTGTGCTTCACGCGTTGACGCGCCTAGGTGAGGTGTAAAGACAATGTTTGATAATGTAAATAATGGTGAATCTTTTGGCGGTTCCTGATTATAAACATCCAGTGCGGCACCGGCCAAATGCCCGGACTCCAATGCTTCATATAACGCATCTTCATCTACCAAACCACCACGGGCACAATTAATAATACGTGCGCCTTTTTTCATTTTTTCAATTCGCTCACGACTAATCACATTGCGCGTTTTATCGGTCACAGGACAATGCAAGGTAATGTAATCACAGATACTAACCAACTCATCAACTGTACAAGGTGTCACACCATCTTTCGCAAATGCTTCTTCCGTCACAAAAGGATCAAAAGCGTGCACTTTCATTTTTAATGCTTTTGCACGCTCGGCGACCAAACGTCCAATCGTGCCATAACCAACAATACCCAGTTTTTTGTTAGCAATTTCTGCCCCCATAAATTCTGAACGTTTCCATTCGCCTGCTCGTACGGACTTATCTGCCTGTGGCAAGCTGCGACTAATCGAAAACATATGGGCAATTGCAAGTTCTGCTGTAGTAGTCGCATTGGCATTAGGTGTATTCAAGATTGCAACACCCAGCTCCGTTGCTTTATTAATATCAATATTATCCACGCCGATACCGGCACGACCAATCACTTCCATTTTTTTCGCAGCTTCCAATACCTTTGCAGTTATGGTGACGCCACTACGAATGATCAAGGCATGTTGATCAACCAGCGCTTTGCACAACTCATCTTCATTCAGGCCTGGTTTAAGCGTGACATTGAAGCCGGATATTTGTTTTAGATATTCAATACCATCATCTGCAATTTTATCTGCAATAAAAATATTTTTTACTTCTTTAGTCATAAATTTACCAACTTGTTTACATCTATTGTTTAAGCGAATTGTTTTTGAACAGCTGCATAAGCCTGTTCTATCCAGGGAAATAATAATTTTAAATCTGATGTTTCAACGGTCGCACCACCCCAGATTCTCAAACCCGGTGGTGCAGAACGATAGGCATTTATATCGTAAGCAACTTGCTCATCTTCCAGATACCTAATCAGACTTTTCATGCATGCTGTTTGCTCGTCCTGACTTAAGACCTGAAACCAATCTGCAGAAATCTTCAAACAAACTGATGTGGAGGAACGGTAGTCTGAATGATCAGCAAGAAAATCTATCCAATCAGTTTGTTCAACCCATTCAGTGATTGCTAACAAATTATTTTTTGATCGTTCAATTAAACCGGCTAAACCACCGTTTTGCTTCGTCCATGCCAGGGCATCGAGATAATCTTCAACGCATAACATGGATATCGTGTTAATCGTTTCGCCCTTAAAGATACCTTCGTTTATTTGTGTGCCTTTTCGTAAACGGAATAACTTTGGTAAAGGCCATGAAGGCATATAGGTATTTAAACGTTCAATCGCTCTTGGACTTAAAATCATCATGCCAAAACCGGCTTCACCACCTAATGCCTTTTGCCATGAATACGTCACAACATCCAGTTTCGACCAATCAAGATCCATGGCAAACACAGCAGAGGTCGCATCGCATATTGTTAACCCATCTCGATCACTCGCAATCCAATCTGCATTCGGCACACATACACCAGATGTTGTACCGTTCCATACAAACACAACATCGTTATTGAAATTAACGTTACTTAAATCCGGTAATTGACCGTAATCGGCTGCATGAACAGTTGCCTCTAAACCAAGGTGTTTTATGACATCTGTTTTCCAGTCTTCGCTGAAACTTTCCCAACACAACACATCAATAGCTCTTGCACCTAACAGATTCCAGATCGCCATTTCCATCGCGCCGGTATCCGAGCCAGGTACAATGCCAATTAAGTAATCATCCGGTATGCCTAATAATTCACGTGTTTCATCCAGAGCTTGTGCAATACGTTTCTTACATAAGCCAGAACGATGTGATCTTCCAACAGTTGCGTTATTTAATGCTGCAACCGTCCATCCGGGACGTTTGGCACAAGGGCCGGAAGAGAAATCAGGACCTACAGGTTTAGGCAACGACATACTTCTAACTTTCCTATATAAATCAGTAAGATAAATAATATTCAAAATTCTTTTGAATTAGCTATATTGAATATTTCAACACTGATATTGCGATGCAATATAAGTAGCTTACAATAGCACCCGGTATGAAAGTAGACAATTTAAATCAATCGTTGCAAAGAACAGCATTGTACGAAATGCACCAGTCACTTGGCGCAAGACTAGTGCCTTTTGCCGGCTATGAAATGCCTGTTCAGTTTAGTGGTTTTAAGGAAGAACACCTGCACACAAGAGAAAAAGCCTGTGTGTTTGATATATCACACATGGGACAGTTTTTTTTACATGGTGACGTAGCTGGCGAAACATTAGAGCGCATTATTCCAAACTACGTCACTAACTTAAAACAGGGACAACAACGCTACAGCGTGTTGTTAAATGAACATGCCGGCATTATTGATGACATCATGATCACAAAAATGGATGATGGTTTAATGCTTGTTGTAAACGCCGCCTGCAAAGATAAAGACTGGGCGACATTGCAAGCGCACTTTGGCAATGAATTAAACATGGAATGTTGGGATGATCGTGCGCTCATTGCATTACAAGGTCCAACTGCTGCTCAAACAATGGCATCACTGAATATTGATTGCAGTGATCTACGTTTTTTAAATGCAAAAAAAATAACCGTTAATAATGCAACTTGTTATATCAGTCGTAGCGGATATACCGGTGAAGATGGCTTTGAAATATCGATACCTAATGATGATGCCGAAAACTTTTATAAACAATTAATCGCCTGCGATGATGTTATACCTGCAGGACTAGGGGCACGAGATACATTAAGGCTTGAGGCAGGTTTAAGTTTATATGGTCATGAATTAAACGAAGAAATTACGCCTTTGGAAGCGGGGTTGAATTGGATAGTACCCAAACAACGTTTAGCTGAAGCAACATTCCTGGGAAGCAATGTTTTAAAAGAGCAATTTGAATCAGGTGTTACCCTTCAACGTGCAGGTTTACTTGTCGAAGCACGGGTGCCTGCACGTGAAGGTAACTTTTTATTTGATATAGATCACAATCAAGTGGGAGAAGTAAGCAGTGGCAGCTTTTCTCCTTGCCTAAATCAACCCATTGCCATGGCATATATAGTTAAGCAATTTTTGCAAAGTGATGCAGAATTGTTTGTTGAAGTACGACAAAAACAATATCCGGTAAAAATAACACCATTACCTTTTGTGCCACATCGTTACTATTATTAATTTATTTCAAGCGAGGAAAATCATGTCAGAACGTAAATATTCACAAGATCATGAATGGGTCGAAATCGATAATGACGGCAATGCTACTGTTGGTATATCTGATTTCGCACAAAAAGAGCTGGGAGATGTTGTTTACATAGAATTACCTGAGCTTGAACGTGAAGTAACTCAAGATGAAGAAGTTGCTGTGATTGAATCGGTTAAAACGGCCAGCGACGTCAAAATCCCTATATCAGGCACGATTATTGAAGTGAACGAAGTGCTGAATGATTCTCCTGAATTAATTAACAGTGCTGCCGAGACAGATGGATGGATTATCAAGATGACGCCAACCGATCCAACACAACTTGATGACCTGATGGACGCAGCAGACTACGCGGATTTCACCAGCAAATAAAAACCAACACTGAAGTAAAGGAAGTTAAACGTGACTGATCCTCAATCAAATCTTGAATGGCTGGAAATGCGTGGTGATTTTATTCGCCGCCACATAGGTCCTGATAGGGAACAAATCGAGGAAATGCTCCGGTTTTTAAAATTGGAAAAACTGGAAGACATTATCGACAAGGCAATACCAAAAAATATCCTGTCTGCTGAAACTGCATCGTTAAAAGAAAATATTAGTGAACGAGCAGTATTATCTTATTTACGTAACTTGCGCGGACGCAATCGTGTTTGTGAAAGTATGATCGGTATGGGTTATCACGGAACCATCATGCCACAAGTGATTAAACGAAACGTTCTGGAAAACCCTGGCTGGTACACTGCGTATACTCCCTATCAACCTGAAATCAGTCAGGGGCGGCTGGAAGCATTAATTAATTTCCAGCAGATGATTATAGATTTGACCGGCATGGAAATCGCGAATGCTTCCCTACTGGATGAAAGCACAGCAGCAGCAGAAGCCATGGCTATGTCCAGACGAGTGAGTAAATCAAAAAGTAATTTATATTACGTTGATCAGGACTGTCACCCACAAACTATTGCAGTTGTTAAGACCCGGGCAAAGGCTTTCGGTTATGAATTAATCATTGGTGATGCGTGGTCTGATTTAAATAATCATGATGTCTTTGGTGTATTAATACAATATCCGGGAACAAGTGGTGAGATTCGAGATCCACAATCAGTAATTGATATAGCACATGAAAAAGCTGCGCTAGTCACTGTAGCTTCTGATCCATTAAGTCTGGTATTGATCAAACCGCCTGGTGAATTTGGTGCTGATATCGTGGTTGGAAATACCCAGCGTTTTGGTGTGCCTATGGGTTATGGTGGTCCACACGCTGCTTACTTTGCTACCAGGGAAAAATATATCCGTTCTATACCCGGTCGTGTCATTGGTGTCACTATCGATCAATTTGGCAAAGCGGCCTATCGCATGGCATTGCAAACACGCGAACAACATATTCGCCGTGACAAGGCAACCAGCAATATTTGTACTGCGCAGGCACTACTCGCCATCATTGCAGCTTTCTATGCTATTTATCATGGTCCAAAAGGATTAAAACAAATCGCCGGCAGAGTTCATCGCTATATGAAAATCTTTGCTACATGGTTAAGTAATAAAGGTTATGAAATCGAAACCGGCACTTACTTTGACACTATCGTTGTCAAAGTACCCGGTAAGGCTCGTCGACTACTAGCGCACGCATTAGAACAGGATATTAATCTTCGCTTTATTAATCGTGATCATATTGGTATTACTTTTGATGAAACCACGACAAGACCATTGATAAAAAAACTTTCAGCTATTTTCACGACGACAGAAGAAGATCTGATTGATATCGCAACCGTTGATAAAACATTAACTGAAACCCTTCCCGCTTCATTGCAAAGGCAAACAACATTTCTCGAACATCCGGTGTTTCATAATTATCACAGTGAAACAGAAATGATGCGTTACATGCGTCGTCTTGCACGCAAAGATATTGCCCTGGATAGGGCCATGATTCCTTTAGGTTCATGCACAATGAAACTCAATGCCTCAGTCGAATTACAGGCACTGTCTTATCGTGAATTCAGTGCGATGCATCCTTTTGTCCCATTACAACAGGCACAAGGTTACTTACAGATGATTACCGAGCTGGAAGAAATGTTATGCGAGCTTACAGGCTTTGATGCATATTCGTTTCAACCAAATGCCGGTTCGCAAGGTGAATACGCCGGTTTATTAGTTATCAGAAAATATCAGGAATCTATTGGGCAATCACAACGGGATATTTGTTTAATCCCTGCATCTGCACATGGAACCAATCCCGCCAGTGCAAAAATGACTGGACTGGACATCATAACGGTTAAGTGTGATGACAACGGCAACGTTGATATTGAAGATATCCGCAGCAAAGCAGAGCAATATAGTGAACGTCTTTCTGCGTTAATGATTACTTATCCATCGACACATGGTGTATATGAAGAAGCCTTTCGTGATATTTGCGATTTAATTCATGCGCATGGCGGCCAGGTCTATATGGATGGCGCCAACTTTAATGCGCTAGTTGGTGTTAGTCGTCCGGGTTTAATAGGTGCCGATGTATCGCATTTAAATTTACACAAGACATTTGCTATTCCACATGGCGGCGGAGGCCCCGGCGCAGGTCCTATTGGTGTTAAATCACATCTATCACCTTTCCTGCCGGATCATCCAGTGGTCAAAGATGTAAATCCTGATGCACATAAAGATGGCACAATAGGTACTATCGCTGCTGCACCCTGGGGCTCGGCAAGTATTCTGAGCATTTCATGGGCATATATCGCGATGATGCGTGATAAAGGTTTAAAGCGAGCAACCATGATTGCTTTATTAAATGCCAACTATATTTGCCAACGTTTAAAAGATCATTATCCGGTTTTGTATAAGGGCAAAAACGATATGGTTGCACACGAATGCATTATTGATCTTAGGGATGTAAAAGAATCTTGCGGCATCACTGTGGATGATATTGCCAAACGTCTGGTTGATTATGGTTTTCACGCACCGACAATGTCATTTCCTGTTGCCGATACATTAATGATTGAACCTACTGAAAGCGAAAACAAACGCGAACTGGATCGATTCTGTGATGCGATGATTGCAATTCGAAAAGAGATAGAAGCCGTTGAAAGTGGTGCAATGGATAAAGACAATAATCCATTAAAGAATGCGCCACATGCACAGTATTTATTATTAAAAGAAACATGGGATTTACCTTACTCGACTGAAATCGCCTTCTTTCCCATGAAAGATATTAATGAAGATAAATATTGGCCACCGGTTGGTAGAATTGATAACTTCTATGGTGACAAGAATCTATTCTGTAGTTGTATTACCTAAACACTTATTCTCCGTGCAAAGTGACTATCACTTTGCGCGTGTGTGGATGAATGCGATGCTCCCATAAACAAATACCCTGCCAGGTGCCCAATAACAGCTGCGATTCCGAAAAGGGAATCGATAAACTCACATTGGTAATGACAGTTCTAATATGTGCCGGCATATCATCTGGTCCTTCCGTATCATGACAAAACATCGGTGAACCATCCGGCGCTATACTTTCCATAAAGGCCTCCAGATCAACCCGCACATCTGGATCGGCATTCTCACAAATTATCAGTGAGGCACTTGTGTGCTGAATAAACAAATGGCAAATGCCTTTAGTTAAAAGGCTATCATAAATCAGGGCATTTACTTGCTTCGTGATATTTAACATGCCGCGGCCAAGTGTTGTTTGTTCAAATTGAGTTTGTTCAACACTCATAATATTTAAATAGTAGTTAATCTATCGTCTAATGTCTGGTAGAAATTTAAAATATGTCGGGTGTTTGTGCCTAAATCACCTTTCCCGACCCGTGATGCTGCCTTAAGTTGAACATGTGTATTGTTTCCAGCATCTGCTTCAAGAGTAATCTCAATATCGTCCATGAACTTAAACATTGGTGTCGTTACCGTGGCGTGTAATGTATTACCACCATCAAATGATTTTTGAATTTTCCAACCCAATTCATTTACAGCGTATTCGACATGTTCTTTTAATGCTGATTTCTCAAGCGAATAAACTCTTGTTTCCAGTTCAGGATAGCTTGCACCGACTTTAGTCTCAGCAACATTATTAAATAAATAGTTGGATAACCTTTCGACAAAACCAGGTGATTGTCTCCAGGACAAATCATTTTGAAGAAGTGCGCACACCGTCATAAATGCTGGAAGCCATAGCAGAAAAATAACAATAATAAGTATTTTGGAAAGCAAGCCAACAGTTCTCAATTAGATAGCAACATTTGTATACCAACAATCAATAACACAACAGAGAAACAACGTTTTAAAACTTTCACCGAAAGTTTATGAGCTAGTTTTGCGCCCAGAGGTGCAAATAAAACTGTCATAGTCATAATTATGATCGCTGCCGGCCAGTAGACATAGCCAATACTATGCGCTGGCAAGTCTGGGTTATCGAGCCCGCTGAGCAACATAGATATTGAGCCGGCAACCGCAATCGGTATACCGCAAGCTGATGAGATAGCAACAGCATTATGCATAGGGACACGGCAAAAATTGAGAAAGGGTACCGTCAAAGTTCCACCGCCAATTCCTAATAAGGTCGAAATAGCACCTATCACTCCACCACTAGCAATCAAACCAGCATTATCGGGAAGATTAACTTTTGCTTTCGGCGTCAAATCAAATGCGATTTGAATCGCGACCAGAATCTCGAATAAACCAAATATGATTCTTAACACATCACTTTTCAGATTATCTGCCAGAACCGCACCTAATACCGCTCCCAACATGATGCCTGGAGCAAGATATAGCACTATTTTCCATATTACTGCCTGTCGACGATGATGCATCCAGGTCGCTGATATTGAAGTCACAACAATCGTGGCGAGAGATGTTGCCACCGCGACCTGCATCAAACTGGATGGGGGAAATTCCTGAGTTACAAAGACATAATGCAATAATGGAACAACAATAATGCCACCACCCAGACCCAATAATCCTCCCAAAAGACCGGCAAGCATGCCGCCTAAAAGAAAATATATGACTAGAAACAAGTTGACATCCATATATTGGCTCAAGGTTTCAATGAAAAATATATTGCGCATGTTAAAATATTAATTGAAAAAATGTTGCTAAAATTGCAACCAATCAATAAAAAATAGTAGGGTAGTCAAAAAGTATGCGGTGTTTTGCCGATCAGCTCGCTTGTAGTTTCGTTCGTTCGTTCAAATCGCTCGTTTCCTTTCCCCTGATTTTAGGGTTTTCTGCCTTAATTACTTCACATGCGATAGCCAAACCCATCGAACAACAGAGACAGGATTATCTTGCTGCCAAGAATGCACTTGATAAAAAACAGTTCAAGACATTTGGTCAAATCGCGAATGGCCTTAAGGATTATCCGTTGCATTCATACCTGCGTTATGAATATATCAGAAAACAATTATGGAAGATGAAAGATGACGAGATGATTGATTTCTTCAAACAGCATCCCGATCTCCCAATGACAGAGAGCCTCCGTACATCATGGCTGAAACTGCTGGTAAAGCGCCAGCACTGGCAAACCTTTATTGATAATTATGTACCACAACAAAACGATACACTTCGATGTAATTATCTCCTGGCGCGTATGCAACTCAACCAGCATGATTATTTACTGGAAGATATTCGAACAGTATGGCTGACAGGCAAATCACTTCCCGCAGAGTGCGATAAACCTTTTGCTTTATTATCTACCACTGCACTTATGACGAATGAGCTGGTATGGGAACGCATCAAACTAGCAATGCAAAACAATCAGGTCAGTCTTGCTAAATACCTTAGTAACAAGCTTGATTCCTATTACAAAACCTTGGCCGACAGTTGGCTAAACATTCATTATCAACCGGATAAATTTACCCGCAAACCCACTTTAGCCGATGATGAGACCGGTCGCGAGATACTTATGTATGGTATTATGCGACTTGCAAAGCAAAATTTAGAACTCGCCCATCAACGCGTTGATGCCCTAGCTAATCATTATTCTTTCCTGCCAAGCGAAGTGGCCGAACTCCGGCGCATGATTGCTGTTAGCGCAGCTAAACGAAAAAGTCCTATCGCTGAAGATTTATTAGATGCTGTTGATAATTACTATGTAGATAATGAAGTTTTTCACTATCGACTACGCATTGCACTCGACAATCTTGATTGGCCGTTATTGAGACGCTGGACAACAAATAAACCTGCCGATGTAGATATACATAACCGTTGGTCATATTGGCATGCAAGAGCACTGGAAAATACCATGGACCAGATTAATGCTAAAAAAATTTATGAAGAGCTATCCAAAAAACGTGATTATTACGGCTTTCTGGCCGCCGATAAATTAGGTAAACCTTACTCGATGGAGCATTATCCATTACCTGTTAATGAAGAGATAATGCAAAGCGTTGCTAAATTACCCGCTATGCAAAGAGCGCATGAACTCTATATGGTTAATGATAGTTATCCTGCGCGTCGTGAGTGGTATCATGCATTAAAATCTATGACGAGTTATCAGATGCAGTTAGCTGCAAAACTGGCTATAAAATGGGGCTGGCATGACAGAGCCATTTTTACTATGGGTAGAGCTAAAGCATTTGACGATCTGGAAGTCCGTTTTCCGATTATCTTCGATAAATTACTGGATAAATATGCCAATAACCGCAACATTGATAGTAGTTGGGTTTATGGATTAGTGCGCGCGGAAAGTGCATTCATAGAAGATGCCCGCTCACCGGCTGGCGCGCTGGGTCTAATGCAAGTTATGCCGGCAACGGGTAAATCGACCGCCAGAAAAATTGGTTTGAAAAATTTTACTGCAGATAAATTAAAAAAAGCTGAAGTGAATATACCAATCGGAACCGCTTATATGAAACTAATGCTAGACCGTTTTAATGGCAATATGGTGTTAGCAACCGCCGCCTATAATGCCGGCCCAAATCAAGTTGATAAATGGCTACCGGATCAGGGTTGTGCAGAACCGGATATATGGATTGAACAGATTCCGTTCAAAGAAACCAGAAAATATGTCAGCCGTGTACTTACCTATGCAAATATTTATGATTTTCGCCTGAAAAAAGATATAACACCGTTGAGCAAACGAATGGCACTGATCACAAAGAAAGTAAAAAATAGTAGTATCACCTCTAAATTAAGTTGTACTGCACAAATATCGGATAACCGTAATGTTCATTAAAAAAATCGCTATTCTTGGAGGCACCGGTTTTGTAGGTCGCTCTCTATGTAATCGTTTGGCCGATAAAGGCTATGAAACTAGGGTCCTCACCCGTAACCGTGAATACAATCGCGAAGAGTTAATCCTTTTGCCCGGATTACAATTGATTCAAACTGACATCTACAATCAAGACAAATTAAATGAGCATCTTGCCGACTGTGATGCGGTGATTAATCTTATTGGTATCCTGAATGAGCGTGGCAATAGAGGTAAGGGCTTCAACAAAACCCATGTTGAAGTTGCTGAAAAAATATTAGCAGCTTGTGAACACAATAACATTAAACGCATATTGCAGATGAGTGCATTAAATGCAGATGAAAAAAATGGTGCGAGTTATTATCTACGCACAAAAGGCAAAGCAGAATCTATTCTGCATAATAATTCCAGCCACATTAATGTCACCAGTTTTCGCCCATCCGTGATATTTGGCCCTGGAGACAGTTTCTTCAATCGCTTTGCAATGTTATTGCGCCTGACTCCCATTGCCTTTCCATTAGCGTGTTACAACAGCAAGTTTGCACCTGTTTATATACTAGATGTTGTTGAGATGATGGTGCGCTCAATAAATTCGTCAGATAGCTATGACAAATGTTACCAGTTATGTGGCCCTAAAACCTATACCTTGCAAGAACTCGTGCAATATACCGCTGATACACTCGGTATCTGGCGTAAAATTATCCCACTAAATGATTTGCTATCACGTCTGCAGGCAATGGTATTTAATTTTGTTCCCAGCAAACCCTTCTCAACTGATAATTATTTATCTGCGAAAACAGATAGTGCTTGTTCAGTACATGACCTCGCTCGCTATGGCATTGTGGCAAGAAGCATTGAAAGCATTGTACCGACATATTTGAAGCAGGAATCTTATCGATCAAGTTATACAAGGTTTCGCAGCGGCGCACGCCGTTAGAAATTAAATATTCTATCTAAACTTGTGAGTTGATAGTTTCACTGGCAACATCATTTTTTTAATTCAAATTTATTCCTATGAAGACTTATCTGGTTGGCGGCGCAGTTAGAGACAAATTATTGGGATTATCGATAAAAGACCGAGATTGGGTAGTCGTCGGCTCCACCCCAAAAGCCATGCTCGAACAGGGTTATCAAGCCGTCGGCAAAGATTTTCCCGTATTTTTACATCCTGACAGTAAGGAAGAATATGCACTTGCCAGAACCGAACGAAAATCCGGCAGGGGCTATAAGGGTTTTGAGTTCTTCACATCTCCCGATGTCACGCTTGAAGATGACTTAGCCAGGCGAGACCTAACGATTAATGCCATTGCCGAAGATGATAGTGGCAATCTTATTGACCCATTTCATGGTGAAGCCGATATAAAAGCTGGCATATTACGCCATGTCTCACCTGCCTTTGTTGAAGATCCTCTACGTGTACTAAGAGTTGCTCGCTTTGCTGCTCGTTTTGGATTCAAGGTAGCACCGAATACCATGAAACTGATGAAAGAGATTTCTCAGTCAGGAGAGCTTGAAACTTTAGTCCCCGAACGGGTATGGACTGAAATAGAAAAATCTATACAGGGGAAATATCCTGGTAGGTTTGTATTGGTACTGCGCGCCTGCGGTGCAATGTCAGTTTTATTTCCTGAAATCGAAAAGTTATTTGGTGTTCCACAACCAGAAAAATATCATCCTGAGATCGATAGTGGATTGCATACCATTATGAGTTTAAATCAGGCAGCGCGGCTTACTGATGACCCACAAGTTCGTTTTGCAACACTAGTTCATGAACTGGGGAAAGGACTGACGCCAGAATCGGAATGGCCAAGTCATAAAGGACATGAGGGGCGAGGTGTAATTTTGATAAACGAACTCTGTGATCGATTTAAGGTGCCAAATAAATATCGTGAACTCGCAACATTAGTCTCCATGTTTCATCTTGATTGCCATCGCATCATGGAAATGAAAGCGGAGACTGTATTAAAAAAACTTGAACAACTAGATGCATTTAGAAGACCTGATCGTTTCGAACAGTTTTTGCTGGCCTGTGAAGCTGATACCCGTGGCCGAGCGGGACTGGAAGACAATCATTATCCTCAAGCCAAGTATTTTAAAGAGGCATTAGATGCGGCTAATGAAGTTAATGGCAAAGCATTGCAAAATAAAGGTATTGAAGGCCAGGCATTAGGCAAAGAAATTAACAGGCAACGAGTTGAGAAAATAAAGTTACTCAAATCCTCTAAATAAAAATCACTATCAAAAAAACACCTAATAAAACTCGATAGATTACGAATGGTAACATTCCTACCTTATCAAGAAATCGTAGGAATAGATGTATTGATAACCAGGCAGTAACCGCCGAAAGGGTTGACGTTAAAGCAAAATGTATCTGGTTAATTTGATTATCTAATTTTAATAATGACAGACTTTCATAACCTGCTGCACAAACGACCACTGGTATAGCCAACAGAAAAGAAAACTTCGCCGCAGATTTTCGATCAAAACCTAACATCAATGCAACTGTCATGGTGATACCCGATCGCGATGTACCAGGTATTAACGCTAATACCTGAGCCAGACCAACCCATAGCGCACTCTTTAAATTAATTTCATTTAATCCATTTATCCGTTTGCCTGTTTTATCGGCATACAACAGTAAAAAACCAAATACGATAGATGCCGCAGCAATAACTAGAGGATTGCGTAAATAAGTAGAAACCAGATCATGAGTAAGGAAACCGATTAATAAAACCGGAATGCTTGCCATACCAATCAACCAAAAAAGTTGTTCTTGCTGATTATTTATAGATTGGGTTCTAACTGAATTTATACCCGCATAAAATAACTGACATACTTCACTTCTTAAATAATGTAATACGGCAACAAGACTACCAAAATGTGCAGCAACATCGATCGCCAACCCCTGATCCTGCCAATAAGTTAGTAATGGCAAAAGTATTAAATGCGCTGAGCTGGATATAGGTAAAAATTCGGTAATACCCTGAATAATTGCCAGCCAAATGATCTGTATTATTTCCATACTATATCGGGAGAAAAACAGCTGTTGCCATGCGTTGTATTACTGTTTTTACTGTTCTGTTTTTTTTGCCTGAAATGATGGTCGATATATTATCCTGCGTCGCGATTAATTTACCAAACAGACGTTCATAACTTAGATTTACTGATTCATCAGACAGAGAGTTTGTGTAAAGGTATGGCTCACCATTTTCCATCAGACTATTGCTAAGTTTCCACACTGCAATTTCAATATTTCGCGCGCAATTATATAGTTTTTGTGGTTTCACTGTATCAAATATATAAAAGTCAGATTGATAATCATATGATTTCATTATCATACCTAATAAACCTGCTATAAATGCAAAAATCCTATCTCCTTCATAATCTTGATCAAAAGTTAATTTAATCGCATCAACACCATGTTTATCGTGAAGTTCATTGAAATTCCAATCGTGTTTCAAATCAAACAGTCTAACAACATGTTCTTCCGGTAATTTTAATTCTGATTTTGCCAGTTCGCGCGGATTGCGTTTATATAGCTTTAACATTAATTCTTTTAATAAGGCCTGACTTTCACGAACATGTACATCCAGCACATTATCAATATCACTTTTGCCCAATTGCGAGATACTAGACGTCTGCACAGCTGGCTTATTCTCACGAACAATTTCTTTTTTACATGCACACAAAGACAAAACCACGAGGACTATTAAAAAATAAGACTTAATCATTATAATCTTGCCCGTTGGTCCATAGAGGTAAACCCCTGCAAGGGAACATTACAGTTTCGCGTCAGAGCCATTACTTTTATACGTTCCCCCATTTCACCTGGCATAGTCAATGTCCTGATTGCCTGCGCATTAATACTTTGCTGTTTTGAATTACTATTATCCAGGGTATTAATAATATCATCCAAACCATTAGCAATCAGAAAAGAGCTTTGTGTGGTAAAACCAGCAACTCGCAAATCAATATTATGCGTCGCTTCCGCAAGACAGGTAAAATCAACCGAGGCAGTAATATCCTGTAACCCAGGCATGTAAAACGGGTCATCGTGAACATGATGACGATAATAACATTGCAATGTGCCAGTATAACGTTGGGGGTGATAGTAATCTTTCGCCGGGTAGCCATAATCAAATAACAACATAACGCCATTATTTAATTTAGACGCAATAGACTCCAGCCATGCAGATAACTCAATATTTATTTCAGAAGTAAAGCCATTCGGAATATTGGTGTGCAAGGATTCTTCGAGTGCACTAACACCTGTTAACAATTTACCCGCCGCTTCATTTTGTTGCCAGCTTAATTGACCATTGACAATCGAAACACCTAATTCAAATATAGTATTATCCTGTTTATGGAAGCGTTTGAATGGTAAGGCATCTACGATTTCATTGCCCAGAATAATTCCGTCATATGATGAATCAGGAAGTTGTTCCAACCATTGAATCTTGTCAAAGAAAAAAGGCACTCTTTCTTTTAAGAAAGTTTGTTGGCGTTCTTTTAAATCAGCACTGACTTCCAAAATCCAATAAGCGTCAGGTAGTTGCTTCAGACTTTGTAATTCAAGCAAGATCTCTGCTGCCATAATACCTGTGCCTGCGCCAAGCTCCATAATCACAGAATGAACAAGCTGCGCCAATATAGGCTGACATTGTCTTGCAAGACAACGGGAGAATATCGGTGAAATTTCCGGTGCTGTAACAAAGTCCCCAGCTTCACCAAACTTTCGTTGTCCTGCACTGTAATATCCTAGCCCCGGCTCGTATAAAGCCTGTCTTAAATAGGCATCAAAACCAATTACACCCCCATTCCTTATGATGTTGGTTTTAATCTTATCGAGTAAACATTGGCTAAGCGCCAATGCTTCCGGCTCAGCCTGGGGTAAATCTGAAAAATTAATGAATTGAGTCATGTTGATGACATGTTATTCTGTTTACAAGATCAATCAATATGTAGAAATTATGTTTAATAAAACTGTTCTGGTTACCGGTGCCGCAAAACGTATCGGTGCAATAATTGCGAAACAACTTCATCATGAAGGCATGAATATTATTGTGCATTATCATCGCTCTGCAACAGAAGCACATGAACTGGTACGTGAATTAAACAAGAAACGTCATGATTCTGCGATTACCGTACAAGGCGATTTATCACATCATGGTTATTATCAGGCAATCATTGATACAGCCGCCTCTTTTAAGGGGGGACTGGATGTATTAATCAATAATGCTTCTGCATTTTTTTCAACCCCAATAGAAGACATCAATAATCAACAATGGCTGGAAATGATGGACATTAATCTAAAAGCACCTTTATTTTTGTCCCAACTGGCAGCGCCTTTACTAAGAAAAAATAAGGGCTGTATTATTAATTTAACCGATATTCATGCCTTACGACCTTTGGCGCAATATAGTATTTATTGTGCCTCGAAGTCAGGATTGATCTCACTAACCCAGTCATTGGCAAAAGAGCTTGCCCCAGCTATTCGTGTTAATGCAGTTTCTCCAGGAGCAATTCTATGGCCGGAAGAAATAAAAGAAGAGGCAAAAAAAGAAATTCTGAGACAAATACCAATGGGCTCGATTGGTAATGCCGGGCAAATTGCCAAAGCCATAATATTTTTAATTAGTGATGCAGACTACATCACTGGACAAGTAATTAATGTCGATGGCGGACGTAGTTTATATTCAGGCTAGAGAAAGAAAGGCGGGAAATCACTCTTGATAAACCACTGTTTATTATCTTCGCTGTACCACCATTCCTGCTCCAGATTCAGCTTTTTAACAGTTCCTTCATTTTTAAAATAATACATGATAACGATCTTGATTATCGCTTCTGATTGGTCATCATTTACAGCACGATCAATCACATTGATTCCAGTAACATTTATATTATTCATTTTTTCCAAATCAACTTCCGGGCGAACACCTTCAGAAGAAATATGATAACTATAAGCGTCCTCATGCATAGCCCAACGCAATGCAACTTCATAAGAGGTAACTGAACGTTCAAAATTTTCCAGCTTCTTCTGGGTTTGAACTTTCTGACAAGCAGTCAAAAAACAAAGCGTAATCAAGACTGCTAGAAAAATAGTTGTTTTAAAACTCATATTTAAACCCCTGTCAAAATTCTAATCCAGTTGAATAGTTGCTAATGCAGAATTAACCATGTCAGCATAAGTTTCATTCGCATCGATAGCCAAATGTATTCCATCTTCGCTGACAAAGTCATAATCTTGCCACCTGATTATGAGGATAGACATTTGCATCATTCAAACCAAACTCTATCAACATCCCTCCAGGTAATAAGGGCAGCATATTGTTAGCAAATCGATCCAGACCCTGTGTCGTGTTTTTGACACTTATGCCTCGATTATGGACATGAAAAACATCCAGACTAACAGCATCAAATTTATTTTGTAACAAAGATGTTCAGCGTGATGCTAATAGAAACTCTTTATCTTTCGCAATCGAGTCGCCAAAACAAATAATATTAATCATATTGCAATATCAACTTCACTTAACAAGATATTATCTCTAGGAAAACGCGCCCAGATAGACTGTAATGTCTCACCTGTTTGCGGATGAATAAGCGACCTATCTATATCCAGCATTGGCTTAAGGACAAAGGCATATTTCAGAATATCATTACGAGGCACATCATGTTTTTCATCAATTACATCACCATATAACAATAAGTCGATATCTAGTGTGCGTGATGAATATCGTTCTTCATTACGTTTTCTGCCGAAGTCATATTCGACAGCTTTAATTTCTTCAAAAACTTCATCAATCGTTTTATGAGTAATAAATGATGCAACGAGGTTATAAAAATCATCACCATCAAAACCAACTGAAGGGCATTTATAGACTGGCGATAATGTCAGCTTACCAAAGCGTTCGGCCATAACATGCAAACCACCACGTATATTTTGTTCACGGTCGATATTACTGCCGATACCAAGAAAAACGGTGTCCATATCTATGTTTTCCTACCTCGCTCAATAATAACACCAACATCACGTACGCCTCGCAATGCACCTTTTTTATTTAGCGTTAATTTTACCCAAGGCGTATTAAACTCTGTCAGTATTAATTCAGTAATACGTTCTGCTAGTGTTTCTACCAGCTCAAACTCACTTTCACCCACGAAATTAAAAAGACGTTTGGCAACATCCTTATAATTTAGCGTGTCTCCAATGTTATCCGAGTTGGCTGCCTCACGAATGTTGGTTGCCATTTCAATATCAAGCACGATCGTCTGTTTCATACGACGTTCCCAATCATAGATGCCGATGATCGTATCAATACGTAGATCTCTTATATAAATAATATCCATCTGTTAAATTCAATAGTGACTAAATATTAGCCATCATCATACAATAATCACGCAATAAAGTTTGGCTGACTTGACCTGAAAGCCAAGACCGATTCCAATATAAAGATGTTTTTAGCTGCATCTATGATCACCTTCGCCTATTTAATGGGCTCTATAACCTCGGCTATTTTAGTTTGTAGAATAATGGGCTTGTCCGATCCCCGCGAAGGCGGTTCAGGAAATCCGGGCGCAACCAATGTCATGCGACTGCATGGCAAGCAAGCGGCAATATTGACTCTGGCAGGCGATGTCCTAAAAGGGTTCATCCCGATTATCGCTGCTATTATCCTCAAGCACCCTGATTGGGTAATCGCAGCGTCTGGTCTGGCTGCATTTGCAGGCCATGTCTTTCCTGTTTTCTTTGGATTTAAAGGTGGCAAAGGTGTTGCTACACTAATCGGTGTTTTAATTGCTACCTATTGGCTATTGGGTCTAGCGTTTGTCTTAAGCTGGTTAATCGTTGCCTTCATCTTTGGCTATTCATCATTGGCAGCATTAGTTGCTGCCGCACTTTCACCCATATTTGCCTGGTTTTTTCTGGAGTCATTACCTTACATTTACAGTACTATTGTTATGGTATTAATTTTGATTTGGCGACATCAATCCAATATCCGTAATTTACTGAATGGTAATGAAAGCAAGATTGGTAAAGATAAAGCTAAAGATCCAGCATAGACCAACGCGGTTTAGGTTGAAAATCCAGACTATTGGTGTCACCACGCACTAATCGCAAGTATCCACAATAAGCAATCATGGCACCATTGTCCGTACAGAATGCCGGACGAGGAAAATATACCTTACCACCATATTCATCCATAAGTTTATGCAAACCTTCGCGTAACTGTTTATTAGCACTTACCCCACCTGCAACAACAAGTTGATTTAATCCCGTATCTTCCATCGCCCGACGACATTTAATTAAAAATGTATCAATCACGGCATCGACAAAAGCACGCGCAATATCTGCTTTCGTTTGTTCGTTTTTAACTTCCTTCTGAAAGGTATTTAGGGCAAAAGTCTTCAAACCACTAAAACTGAAATCCAGTCCTGCTCTGTCGGTCATAGGCCTGGGAAAACGAAAACGTTCGCTGTTCCCTTTTTCTGCCAACTCTGAAATAGCTGGCCCACCAGGATAAGGCAAACCTAACATTTTTGCTGTTTTATCAAATGCCTCACCTGCTGCGTCATCAACTGATTCGCCCAATAATTCATATTCACCCATTGACATCACTTTAACCAATTGAGTGTGCCCACCAGACACCAGCAATGCCAAAAATGGAAATTCCGCCACCTCGTCTTCCATTAAAGGTGCTAATAAATGTGCCTCCATATGATGTACGCCCACAGCGGGAATTGATAAAGCATAGGCAAGACTCCTGCCGACAGTCGTTCCTACTAATAGTGCGCCCATTAGCCCAGGACCTTCGGTATAAGCAATTCCGCTTAGATCGATTAATTTCGTCCCGGCTTCATCCAAGCAGGATTGAATTAATGGAAGAATCCGGCGGACATGATCACGGGATGCTAATTCCGGCACAACCCCGCCATATTGTTTATGCAGATCGATTTGGCTGAATAATTGATGCCCCATCAAACCATTTTCACCATCATATATGGCGATTCCGGTCTCATCACAGGAGGTTTCTATACCTAAAATACGCATTTTGTCTGATTTTTAAGGAAAATCTGATTTCTTGGATTGCAATTTGAATGATAGTTACTAAAATGTCGCCCTTTTTAACATTCGACTAATATACAGGAATTAACATACTATGCCTTCAGTTAAGGTAAGAGACAACGAACCATTTGATATCGCGATGCGCCGCTTCAAGCGCTCATGCGAAAAAGCTGGAATTTTAGCTGACGTTCACAAGCGTGAATTCTATGAAAAGCCTACCCAGGTGCGTAAACGTAAAGCGGCAGCTGCTGTAAAACGTTCACAAAAACAGGCTTCAAGAAACATTCTTCGTCGCACCCGTCCTTATTAATAATTCCTGATCAGCAATGGCTGATATTAAAACCCGAATTGGCGATAACGTGAAAGCCGCTATGCGCGGCAAAGACAAACCACGTCTCGCTGCTTTGCGCCTGATTCTGGCCTCTTTCAAACAAAAAGAAGTTGATGAGCGCATCGATTTAGATGATGCAAAATGTATTGCCATTCTCGATAAAATGGCGAAGCAACATCGTGACTCTATTGATCAATTCACAAAAGCAAGCCGTGACGATCTAGTAGAACAGGAACAATACGAACTCGATATCATTGAAGAATTTCTACCTGCCCAATTATCTGATGATGAAATTAATAACATTATTCTTGCGGCCATTGCCGATACTGGTGCTGAAAGCATTAAAGACATGGGTAAAATCATGGGCAAACTCAAAGGAGAATTACAGGGCCGTGCTGATATGGGGAAGGTCAGCGGCATAATCAAGTCTCACCTGAAAAGTTAATCCAATTTAAGGCGTTCGCCGTCATTCTCCTGCTGTATAATCTGCAATCATGGCAGGTCTAATTCCACAACAGTTCATTGATGATTTATTGGCGCGCGTCGATATCGTCGATGTTATTGATAATTATGTCCCTCTCAAGAAAGCCGGTAAGAATCATCAAGCCTGTTGCCCTTTTCATAATGAAAAGACACCTTCCTTTACCGTAAGTCAACCCAAACAGTTTTATCATTGCTTTGGCTGTGGCGCGAATGGCTCGGCGATTGGCTTTCTAATGGACTATTTGAACATGGGATTTGTAGATGCTATCGAGGAATTGGCTTCCAAATTCGGCATGGAAATCCCAAGAGAAGTGACTCAGGCGTCGACTACCAATAATTTTACGACTGAGCTTTATGAACTCATGGAGCTGGTGACACAATTTTATACACGCCAATTACGCCAACACCCGGATGCCAATAAGGCAGTTAAATATTTAAAAGACCGTGGCATTAGTGGAGAAATAGCAAAGGAATATGAACTTGGATATGCCCCAGTTGGATGGGATAGCTTGTTAAAAGAACTTGGTCGTTCAGGGAATGCTGCTAAACGTCTGGCAACAATCGGTGCACTTATCGAGAATGACCGTGGCGGTCATTACGATCGTTTTCGTGACCGCGTGACCTTCCCTATTCGGGATCAGCGTGGTCGAGCAATCGGGATGGGCGGCCGTGTACTCGATGATAGTAAACCAAAATATTTAAACTCCCCTGAAACGCCTATTTTTCATAAAGGCCGTGAGCTTTATGGTTTTTATCAAGCAAGAAAATCCCTCAAAAATAATGATTGTATTTTCATTGTTGAAGGATATATGGATGTCATTGCGCTGGCACAATTTGATATTCGTAATGCAGTGGCGAGTCTGGGAACTGCCGCAACACCTGAACATGTTAAAAAGCTTTTTCGTAGTACGAGCAAGATCGTATTTTGTTTTGATGGCGATAAAGCAGGTAAAGCTGCAGCCTGGCGTGCATTAGAAAACGCATTACCTCTATTGAAAGATGGTAAACAGGTATTCTTTATTTTCCTGCCAGAAGGAGAAGACCCGGATACATTTGTGCGTTCAAATGGCAAAGAAGCATTTATTGATAACAAACTGCAAACTTCTCTATCTGACTTCTTGTTTTATTCATTACAAGAGTCTGCGAATTTAAGTTCACCAGAAGGCAAAGCAGCCTTTGCAGCAGAAATACTGCCACATATTGCATTATTAAAAACGAATGCACCGGTTCTATGTTCATTATTAATCGGTCGCCTCGAGTTAATAACGAACATACCAGTGAAGGATTTACACATACAACTAGTTGAATATAAAACGACCGGCTTGATAAACCAGACGATTCAAAAAAGACAGCTTAAACCTGTTAATTCACCTCGTCAGCAAAGTTTGATGGCTGAATCAATAAAACTATTACTAAGACAACCCTCTATGGCTTTAGATGAATCTTTCACAAATATGTTAAATAAAATTGAAGTTCGAGGTGTCGAATTCCTTGTTGAAATAAGCCAATACATTAAACGGAACCCTAATGCGACATTCGCCAGTATTATTGAAAACTATAGAGATCGTGAAAAAATACGAAACCGCCTACTTGAATTAGCCCCCTCTGACTCCAAATACGAAGCCGACGATGATTCGGCGTTTTCTGACCGTGCCATTAAAGAACGTTTTATTGGCGCACTTAATAAACTCATTGACCTCACAAACAAGATACAACTTGAAGAATTAACTAGTTCAAATAGTGCAAAAAGCATGAACGATGAACAAAAGCAAAAGTTGCTTGCGATAATCAACAGACGTAATAAGCGAGAAAGCATTTGAATTCAACCTGGCGGAATCGGGGATCTTGTGCTAAATTTAACCGATTGAGCCAGCGAAATTATTTTTTATTTTTCAATTAGTTAAAAACTCCTGGCTGGAAATGAAAATTGATATTTTATCAATTTTTTTATGCAATTTTTGAGCCAGAGACCATATGGAACCAGTTGAACAAATACTACAAGAAGAAGAAAAATCCCAATTAAAACTCTTGATCGCAAAAGGGAAGGAACAGGGATTCTTGACCTATCACGAAGTGAACGATCATTTACCAGATGACATCGTTGAACCAGAGCAGATTGAAGATATTATCAATATGATCAATGACATGGGCATTAAAGTCCATGAAACCCCACCAGATGATATTGAACAGATTACAGAAAACACCGAGGTACCCGACGAAGACGCTGCTGCGGAAGCAGCTGCTGCATTAGCCAGCCTAGAAAATGAATTTGGCAGAACCACTGACCCTGTTCGTATGTATATGCGTGAAATGGGTACCGTCGACCTATTGACGCGTGAAGGCGAAATCAAGATCGCAAAACGTATCGAAGAAGGCCTCAACCAGGTGCTTGGTGCACTATCCAGTTACCCCGGCACGGTACATACCCTGTTGGATGGTTTCGATATGGTTTTGAAAGAAGAGATAAAACTCAGCGAAATCATTATCGGTTTTAATGATATGGAAGAATATCCTGACGCTGGTATTCCTGTTGAGAATCGAAACGATGTCAATAATTCCAATAATAATGACAATGATGAAAACGATGATGAAGACGATGATGATAGCTCTTCCCAGGAAGAAGAAGAAGCTGCATTGACTGCTGAAGATGTACAGGAACACATCGATAGACTGAGAAAATTACATCTCAAATTCATGAAGGCAGTTAAACGTTATGGTAAGGACAATCCAAAAACGAGAGTGCATGAAGAAGAACTTGCCTTATGTTTTCTTGAAATTCGCTTGACGCCAAAGTTTATTGATATATTAACCGATAATTTGCGTGAACTAATAGATAAAATACGTTTTACCGAACGTCACATCATGGAATTATGCGTTAAAGAAGCAAAGATGCCACGCAAGGAATTCATTAATACTTTTCCAGGTAATGAAACCAATTTCAAATGGATTAAGAGTGTCTTAAAGAGCAAGCCAGCCTATACCGAAAAATTGAAAGGGCGCGAAGATGAAATCGTCAAAGTGCAGGAAAAACTTGCGGCAATCTTTGATGATGCATTACTTAGTATCAATGAAATTAAGGAAATTAATCGCAAGATTTCGATTGGTGAAGCTAAAGCGAGACGTGCCAAAAAAGAAATGGTGGAAGCAAATTTACGATTAGTTATTTCTATTGCGAAGAAATACACCAATCGTGGCCTGCTTTTCCTCGACCTCATTCAGGAAGGTAATATTGGCCTAATGAAAGCAGTTGATAAGTTTGAATACCGTCGAGGTTATAAATTCTCAACTTATGCTACCTGGTGGATTCGTCAGGCAATCACCCGTTCGATTGCTGACCAGGCGCGTACCATTCGTATTCCTGTGCATATGATTGAAACCATCAATAAACTAAATCGTATTTCACGTCAGATTATGCAGGAACAGGGGCGTGAACCTACTCCGGAAGAATTGGCAGAAAAAATGGAAATGCCTGAAGAAAAGATTCGCAAGGTATTAAAGATTGCTAAAGAGCCAATCTCGATGGAGACTCCGGTTGGTGATGATGAAGATTCGCATCTTGGTGATTTTATTGAAGATCTGAATATTCTCGCACCAAATGATTCAGCCGGTTTTGAAGGCCTTCGCCGAACCACGCGTGAGGCGCTTGAAGGTTTAACACCAAGAGAAGCTAAGGTGTTACGTATGCGTTTTGGTATTGACATGAATACCGACCATACTCTGGAAGAGGTTGGTAAACAGTTTGATGTAACTCGTGAACGTATTCGTCAGATTGAGGCGAAAGCATTACGAAAATTACGTCATCCTTCACGTTCTGATGAGTTAAAAACATTCCTCGATTAATTTCGGGGAATGTAACTGGCTTCATCAGACACTTTCTACTACTATCTCGTTTTCTCTCAAAGGGCCTGTAGCTCAGTTGGTTAGAGCAGTGGACTCATAATCCATTGGTCGTAGGTTCGAGTCCTACCGGGCCCACCATATAATTATCCATGCTAAATTTACAGTGCGGATTGCAAACACTCAATTAAGCAACCGCCGATATATTTAAAGTCTTAATCAACTCTTCAAGCTTTATTCCCTCGCTGGAAACGCTATAATCCGACAAATTTATCCAATTAGAGTAGAACTGTGTCTGAGACCATATTTTCAAAGATAATTAACAGAGAGATTCCTGCGGATATTGTTTATGAAGATGAACACTGTCTGGCATTTCATGATATCAATGCACAGGCACCTATACATATTCTCGTTATCCCTAAAAAGCCAATACCGAAAGTTGCAGATGCTAACAGTGATGATCAGGCTATACTGGGACATTTACTATTAAAAGCTAGAGATATTGCCCGTGAACAGGGCTATGGCGATGCCTTCAGACTAGTGATTAATAACGGAGAAGCAGTTGGACAAACTGTTTTTCATTTACATATCCACATACTTGCAGGTCGGGAATTTAACTGGCCTCCAGGCTAATTTTTTATTTCTTAAATACTTTCCAATAATAATTATGAATTACATTACTGATGATCTCAGGATCGAATCTATTAAGGCGGTTACTTCTCCGATCGAAATCTGTGAAGAAATCCCTTCAACTGAAACTGCGGCTAAAACGACATTTCTTGCTAGACAGACAATACATGAAATACTCGCGGGTAATGATGATCGTTTGATACTGATTACTGGCCCCTGCTCTATCCATGATGTCGATGCTGCCATAGAATATGCAAGCCGTCTAAAACTATTAAAAGAAAAATATGCTGATGATTTATTGATCATCATGCGTGTATATTTTGAAAAGCCAAGAACAACGGTTGGGTGGAAAGGTTTAATCAATGATCCTTATCTTGACGATAGTTTCCAGATTAATCAGGGTATCCGTTTGGCAAGACAATTATTACTGAATCTAAATGAAGCCGGCATGCCTGCAGCAACTGAGTATCTGGATCTGATTACACCGCAATATATTGCAGATTTGATTTCTTGGGGTGCGATTGGCGCCAGAACAACAGAAAGTCAGGTACATCGTGAACTGGCATCGGGTTTATCTTGCCCAGTTGGATTTAAAAACGGCACCATGGGCACAACCAAAATAGCCGTGGATGCAATCGGTGCTGCCACCAGACCTCATATTTTTCTTTCCGTGCGTAAAGAAGGTAATGCCGCTATTTTTTCAACTAAAGGTAATCCTGATTGCCATATTATTTTACGGGGTGGCAAGGAACCTAATTACGATGCAGAAAATGTCAATAAAGTATCGGAAGAACTGAAAAATGCCGGTTTACCAACCAATATCATGATCGATCTCAGTCATGCAAATAGTAAAAAACAACATGAGCTGCAAGTTGATGTTGCGGAAGATGTAGCGACACAGATAGAAGGCGGAGACAAACGCATTATTGGTTTAATGCTGGAAAGTCATTTAATCGCTGGTCGGCAGGAAGTTAAACCCGAACAGGAATTAACATATGGTCAAAGTATCACGGATGCCTGTTTAGGCTGGGAAGATACCGAAAAAGTTATAGCGCGTTTGGCAGAGGCATCAAGCAAACGTCGTAAATCATCGTAATCGTTTCAAACGCTTACTTACAATCAACGACATAAAATAGCTAATACAAGTCAACAGCACAATTACTGAGCCAGACGGCAAGTCTGGCTCATATGCCAATACCAATCCTGCCAAACTTAAAAATAAACATATTACTGCTGCCATCATAAACATTTTGTGCAATGAATGTGTATATTGATTAGCAATAGCAGCTGGTAAAGTTAATAAGGCAATGACCATAATGACACCAACCAGCTGTATCATAAGCACTATGGTTAATGAAATCATGCAAAGCAGTAATAGATAAAAGAATTTTATATTAATGCCTCGTAATCGCGCGAACTCCTCATCAAACACACTAGCAAGAAACTGTTTGTAATAAATAAAGCTGATGCCAACCACCATGATATCTAATACCAGCATCAGCAAAACATCCTGTTGGGTGACCAAGAGTATATTGCCAAACAGATAACTCATAATATCAACATTGTATCCGGGCGTTTTAGATAAAAATAATATGCCTATCGCCATACCACACGACCAGAATGCAGCTATCAATACATCTTCATGTTCATGATGTTGCAAGTGTATCCATCCAATTAATAAAGCGGCTAACACAGCACTGATCATTGCACCAATTAATGGTGATGCTGCAAAAAAGTAAGCCGCACCCATACCTGCCACCGCCGAGTGTGCAATACCGCCCGTTAAAAAACTGATACGTTTGACGACCACAAAACTACCAATTATGCCGCAACTAATGCTCGCCAGAAAACAGGCAATAACTGCATACTGCAAGAAACTATATTCAAAAAGTGAGTTGATAAATTCCATATTAATGATGATGATCAATCATTCTTACAGGTGTATTGTAAAGTTCTTCAATCATCTTGCCACTAATTGAAGCCGTGTTATGACAGATCAGGGTTTTATTTAAACAAGCAACACGGTCTACATAAGAAGAAATAAACGCGATGTCATGTGATACTACAACAATTGTCATGTGCTCACTGTAATTCTTTAATAAGCAAAAAATATTTTCTTCCGCCTTCAAATCTACATTTGCAGTTGGCTCATCTAATATTAATATCTCTGGCTGACTAACCAATGCTCTAGCAATCATAACGCGTTGCATCTGACCACCTGACAATGACCCTAACTGTCTATTTTGAAGATTATCTATTTCTAATGCCTGCAGGGCATCGATCGCTGTATCAACCTGTTCTTTTTCATATGAAAAAAAGCGTGACTGATTTGTCACATGTCCCATCAAAACAGCTTCCTTAACGGTAACAGGGAAATCTCTAGAAAAGGTTATATGTTGAGGAACATAACCAATTAAACCCGACAGGTTATTTAATTCACTATGTAATACTTTTATTGAACCTATATCTGGTTTTAGTAAACCGAGAATTAATTTTAGTAATGTACTTTTGCCACTCGCGTTCGGCCCGATTATACCAATGAATTCATCCTGAAATATTTGTAAAGATACATTATCCAGTACAACAACATCACCATAATTAAATGAAACATCTTTTATATCAATAACGACATTATTCATTTGTCAACGCCTCACTAATGATGTCGGCGGATTTTTTCATATTATCTATATAATCATAGGCCAACGGATTCAACATATAAACCTGACCATTAATCTCTTTTGCTAATACTGTTGCAGATTTGTGATTAAACTGTGGTTGAGCAAAGACCGCTCGTATCTGTTCCTTATGCGCAAGTTTTATCAACCATGATAATGATGCTGCTTTTATGGTTTTTCCATTATGCTCTATCGATACCTGAGTAAAATTATATTGTTTGGCGAAATCACCCCAAGACGGATGTGTCACTATTAATGTTCTTTTACGCAGTGAATCGGTTTTTTGTTTTATATATAAGTCAATATCACTTAGCTCTTTAATAAAAGACTGAAGATTTGACTGAAATATAACTTGATATTCGCTTAAAAGCTCAGATAGTGATTCAGCAATCTTACTTGCAATATTTTTGACCTGTTCCGGATTCGTCCATATATGTGGATCACTCGCATGTGCATGTGCATGGCCATCATCACCAACCTGTTCACCAAGATGAACAATACGCATCTGCGGATTAATCAGACTCAACCGCTTAATCCAAGCTTGTTCAAATGGCACACCAATAGTGAAATAAATATCTGTTTTGGCAATTTGTGCCATTTGTGAAGGACGAGGTTCAAACGTCGCCGGGTTATCGCTAGCACCTACCATCACGAGTACATCAGCTGTATCTTTTACGATTTGTTCGACAAAATATTTTTGTGGCTGGATACTCACAGCAATTTGCAATCTGTCATTCGATATCGCATAAGCTATTTGCCCTAACGAACACAATATTAAAACCAAACTGATGAGTAATTGTTTAATCATGTTAATTGATCAGTGATTACAAATAGCACATACACCAACAATTTCCACCATGCCGGTTTGCATGGTAAAACCTAACTCAGATACCTTTTCATTTAATAAATTAGTGATATCTATATCATCCAGCTCGGCTACTGCTCCACATTGTTGGCATATCAAAAATTGACTATGTTCATGTGATTCATCTGGACCTCCACAACCAATATACGCGTTTAATGATTCAATTTTGTGTACAAGCCCCTGCTCTTGTAAAAAATCCAATGCACGGTAAACCGTTGGCGGAGCAGAACTGCTATGTTCATCTTTTAATTGATCCAGAATATCATAGGCCTTAACAGGCTCATGTGTCTGCCAGACAAGCTCTAAAACGCGTTGCCGCAACGGTGTTAAACGTTGTCCCTGTGATTCACACAGTTTTTTAGCTGAATCTAACGCTATTTTCTGACACTTTCGATGTTGGTGTTTAGCTGACCGAAAAGGCATAATTACTTTGTTTTTCATAATGATAGCGTGTTAATTGATGACAATATTGAAATGTTATAATATAACATTTTTGATTAAACAGAAACATTCATGCGCTTATTTTTCAGAATAGCTGTAATCATATTGCTAATGTCGCAATTTACCCTTGCGACACACGCATATGAGCATGATATTCATGACACAGATGCTCACCAGTGTCAGGTTTGCTTAAAGCTCTCTTCTATAAACCATGTTCATATCTCAACCATCCCCGACCTGTCCTTAAGAGAGTTGCTTGATGAAAGCATAATCATCACATCTATTTTTTACACTGAAACTTATCATCTAGATACATCTATTCGCAGTCCCCCTAACACCTGATGACCTGAATCACTCGGCTCAGCCGAAAAATTTAATTTCATCAGGAGAAATAAAATGAAGTTGGCAAGTTGCGCTTGCATATTGTTTATGAGCTATACATCCAGTATGCATGCAGAAGAAGCAGAAGTATTAGAAAGTGTGATAGTAACGGCAAGACCAATTAGTCTGCAAAGTGTTGAACATATCACTCAGCCATTTGCGATCCTTAATAATCAAGTTTTGCAGGAAAAAAAATCGTCAACCATCGGTGAGACGCTGATTAATATACCCGGTGTTTCGACTAATCGCTTTAGCCCTTTTGCCAGTCGCCCAGTTATTAGAGGACAACAAGGAACCCGAATTCAGGTAATGGAGAATGGTATTGATTCGGGTGATGTATCAACCATTAGTGTTGATCACGCCGTTACTGTTGATCCATTACAAGCTGAACAAATAGAAATTTTTCGTGGGCCCGCAACGTTGCTCTATGGCAGCGAAGCTTCAGGAGGTTTTGTTAATGTTGTTACTAATCGCATCCCGCAATACAAACCTGACGCTTTCAAAGGAAGTATGTACTCTAACTACAACACCAATTCATTGGAAAAAACTTTTGCGCTAAGCGCTACTGATGGTTATGAAAAAATGGCATTTCATCTGGACTGGATGAATCGTGATGCAAAAAACTATGAAGCAAAAAAAGGAACTATACTTAACAGTTTTTATGATTCGACAAATCTTAATGCAGGTACGTCATGGTTTGATGGCTGGGGATTTGCAGGTGTTAGTTATGGTCGGTTTCAATCTACCCATGCCGTCCCGATTAACCCAGATGAACCTGATGAACAACCATTTATCAACTCTGAGCAGGATAAAATCAGTCTGGCAGGTCAAATTGATCATGGTTTTGGAATCATACGGACTATCCGTTTTCAAGGCGCATACAATGATTACACACATACAGAGTTTGAAGGACCTGCTGTACTGGGAACGGTATTTAACAATGAACAATTTTCCGGTCGAATTGAATTCCAACATATACCGATTGGTTTGCTGAGAGGCGTTGCAGGGACACAGTTTGGTTATCGCGATAGTAACGCTGTTGGTGATGAGGCATTTCTACCTAAAACGAATACACATAACATTGCATTTTTTATATTAGAAGAAACAGATATTACCCATACATTGCATCTGGAGGTTGGCGGACGTTATGAATTTCAAAAAAGTGATCCAGATACCGGCATATCTGCCAGCCATGATTTGTTTAGCGTTTCTACCGGATTACATTGGCATTTTATTTCCGAAGTTGCACTTGGGTTAAATATTGGCCGAAGTGAACGCGCGCCAGCAGAGGAAGAACTGTTTTCAAACGGACCACATATTGCTACGGGCACATTTGAAGTTGGTCAGGCAAATTTAAATGAAGAAATTTCAAACAGCATTGACTTAAGTGTTGCCAAAGAAACAGGCAAACTACAATGGAATGTCAGTCTTTTTGCGAACTATATTGAAGACTTCATCTTTTTGCAGGGACTGGATAGAAACAATGATAACGAAGTAGATGAAGTCGATGAAGATGGAAATCCTGGCGGTGAATTCCTGCATGTGCAGTACCAGCAGGATGATGCCATATATTATGGCTTCGAATTATCATCAATAATTAACCTTTACTCGACTAACACCAGCCAACTGGACTTAAACCTATTAGGTGATTATGTCCGTGCAGAATTGACTAATGGCAGTAATCTTCCACGCATCTCCCCCGCCAAATTTGGTGCTGGACTTGAATATCGATACAACAAGTTAAGTCTAGGTGTCGAACTGACTACCGTGTTGGCACAAAATGACAACGGTGAACTGGAAATAGATACCGATGGCTATACCTTGCTGGATCTGAATGCAAATTATCGCTTGATTGATGGAGAACAATCACTTTTCGTCTTTGCAAAGGCGAATAATTTGCTTGATGAAGATGGCAGATTGCATACATCGTATATTAAAGATCGCGCTCCAATAATGGGACAATCGCTTACTATTGGGTTTACAGCAGATTTTTAATACACTTTACCACATCATTTTAAAATAAACTTAAAACATCGTGGCAAATTTTGAAAATACTAGCTCGCAACAATTTGATCAATATCTAGATGCCAAAGGGCTTAATTGCCCCTTGCCAATCCTGAAGACCAAAGTACTGCTAAATAAAATGTCAGCAGGTACGATTATCAAAGTTGAATCAACTGATCCTCATTCGAAAATTGATTTTGAAGCCTACTGCGCCCGCACCAATCATGATTTGATATCAACAACGCTTACTGATGACGTGTACACTTTCTATATTCGTCGTGCAGAAAGCCCCAATTTAATTTAATGATGCAAATTAATATATTTCTATTATGTTTTTGAATTGGTGTTATATTTTATTTAAATACACTACTTATCGATGGTTATAAGTAGTTACATATGTCAAAAATTATTTTCGAGTGAAAGGTGTCAGGAAAAAAGATTCTCATTGTTGTCGACGACGACAAAATTAATGCTGATGTGATACAACTATATCTCGAAAGTTTTGGGTAAAAAGTTGCCGATATCGCTTATAGCGGCGTAGATGTCATATAGAAAGCCAGAAAATTAAACTCGGATTAATGTTAATGGGCATTTAATTAGGTAAAGTTATTGACGGTATCGACTTAATATTCCGGTTATTTTGTGACGACACATAATGATGAAAACACTTTCCAGCGCGCACAAAATAGATTCAAGTAGCCGAAAAAAAGATGAATATGAGAACAGTTTAATTAAACGTTTTGTTGAGCGGCTGAATAAAGATGATCACTACCGATTAACATCTACCACATTACGGATTTCATAATCATGAGTTATCTCGGCAGTAGCGCCGAGCATAATAGACGCGGAACAATATTTCTCTGCCGAAAGTTGAATTGCCTTAGCCACTTGCTTATCTTTAAGATCAGTTCCAGATACCACAAAACCAAGATGTATCTTGGTAAAAACCTTGGGTTCAGACTCAGCACGCTCGGCGCTAATCTCAACATAACAGTCACTAACAGCTTGTCTCGATTTTTTTAGAATTGAAACAACATCATAAGTGCTGCATGCACCCGTTCCGATAAGTAACATTTCCATTGGTCTAGGACCCAGGTTGCGACCACCTCCCTCTAGCGGGCCATCCATCACAATTTTATGGCCAGAGACTGATTCACCAATAAATGTTGCAGCTCCCGCCCAGCTAACCTTAATTTCCACTTAAATACTCCAAGCAGTTGATTTTCTATAAAAAGAGTAACATAGTTCTCAATTAGTAGCAGAGAACAATATCAGAGGATAAATTATGCCATTACCGTCGAAGGAACTAGATCCTACGATCTCGGCATTTCTGGGCCATTGCCATCGAAAAAACTACACAACTAAACAGCTTATTATTAAGGAAGGCGAACCTTCCAACGACCTATATTATATTGTTTCCGGTTCAGTCACTGTGCTCATTGAAGATAACAAAGGTCATGAAATCGTACTGGCATACCTCAATGAAGGCGAATTCTTTGGTGAAATGGGTCTTTTTATTGAAGACCAAAATAGTACTGCCTTCGTCAGAGCCAAACAAAAATCCGAAATTGCCCGAATCAGTTACGATAAATTCAAGTCAATAAATAACCTATTTCCCAGTTTACTGTTTTTAATCTCCTCTCAACTCGCTATCCGACTTCGCAAAACCAGTCTCAAAGTCAGTGATCTGGCATTTACCGATGTGAAAGGCCGTGTCGCTAGAACTTTGCTGGAACTATGCAAAGAGCCGGATGCCATGACACACCCAGATGGTATGCAGATTAAAATTACTCGACAGGAACTCGGTAGAATTGTCGGTTGTTCCAGAGAAATGGTGGGTCGAGTACTGAAAAGCCTTGAAGAAGACCGTCTTTTATCAGTATCGGGCAAAACGATAGTAGTATTTGACACCCGCTAAATAATTGGCATTGTTCTAATTTTTGCGGTCTTGACATCGGGGCGCTAAGCAAAGAAAATCCCGTTCCTTCCAATCAATGGCTATGTAGCTCAGCTGGTTAGAGCACGGCACTCATAACGCCGGGGTCGGTGGTTCAAGTCCACCCATAGCCACCAATATCAAATATTTTCTTTTCTGATCTCTATTGAACCATCTGCTTCATATAAATTATCTTCTATCAAACTTTTAGCTTTGAGCTCAAATATGGACCGTTTATTTTTGAGTATTCGCATAGGATCGAGAGTTTTATCTTCGACAACCAAGCGTATTACATCCTGATGAATCCGACATAATACGCGCTTTTTATCTACATCAATCGCAATAGTCGCAATATTCTGCATGGGATTCCATGACTCGAGTTTTGGAAAAGAAATAATGGGATCAGTTGAACTATTGGTTTTATATGGCATGTCGCGTATATCCTATTTGTTAATAAATTAATAATGCTTCTGGTTTAAAATGATTTACGCCGATGGAATTTGTTTTTCTCTTTTGCCATATGCACAACCAGGTTGCGCCCATTCATAACTTTGCCATTCATTTCCAATGCAGTTTCTGCTGCAACTTGTTTTTCATAGGTTAAAAAAGCAAAGCCTCTAGATAGACCAGTATTCCGATCTGTAATTAATTGAACATTTTCTAGTTCACCATATCTTGAAAATTCATCTTTAATATCATCAATATTAAATGACGAAACTAGGTTGCCCACATAAATCTTGTTCTGTTTCATATTTATAACACCTCTATTTGTTTAGTACTTCTAAGAAGTAATCTTTTTCAACCACCAAACTTCTATGGCGATAGAGAAAAAAAAACCCTGCATGTGCAGGGTCTTTGTCATATCTTTGTGAGCTTACTGTAAACTCACGCCAACAGCACTTGGTCCTTTTTGACCATTCTCTATCTCGTAACTAACTGTTGCTCCCTCCGGAAGAGATTTGAATCCATTACCTGTAATCCCAGTATGATGAACAAAAACATCTTTACTGCCATCAGTTGGGGTTATGAAACCAAAACCTTTACCATCGTTAAACCATTTTACTGTACCTGTTGCCATTTCGGTTACCTCTATTGATTAATAAAAAATGTATTAGCAAACTTGATAATGAAAAAAATACTGGAAGGACTGTTGCAATACATTGCGAGGAACTGTCAGAAATCGTAACAAATAACGCTAATAGTACTACCATATAGTATATCTATATTAAAAGCTATCTATATATACGTTGAATATAGGAATTGAATAATCTTGTGCCAAATTGAGATTGGATGAAACCTGATTTAACACTATTTGAACAGGGTTTTGGTACAAGACAAGTACCGCAAGTGACTGTTTTAGTTAGTTGTGAATAATTTCAGTTCGAGCTCATAACGCCAGGGCCGGTGGTTCAAGTCCACCCATAGCCACCATTTATTCTCTTTAAAACAATATATTAAATATGGATTAAGTATTTTTTGTAGCATAGTTTCTCAGAAAAATACTATATGACATTGCATGTCAAAAGCTATGCATTTCTCGCATGGTAAACTGGTTAGCCTCAATAAGATTACTTATAACAACAGCGGCTTATTAATCAGCTTAAAATCGAACATCCGCCCAACTTTCTATGTCCCCATTTATGATTAAAACAAACCCATTCTCAGTCTTGCCTAAGTAAAAATCAGCTCATCAGTCTTCTTCAGTTTGATTATCAACGCAGATGATGAATCAGCATTTGAATATAATTTCACCCCATTGATTTTGTCGCACACGATGTCACTAGCATTAAAAGGAAAGCCATAAAAAAAGGTCCTGTTTAGGACCTTTTTTGTTTTTTAACAATTATACGTTTTATGGCTTCGGTAGAACTGTTAAGCCTTCTTGCGCCTCAAAATAAGCAGCCAAATCTTCCATATCCTCATCAGATAATGCAGCGGCCATTCCTGACATAATCGGATTCTGTCTGTCACCTGATTTATAATCTTTAAGTGCCCTAACAATATAATCCGCATATTGTCCGGCTAATGTTGGGTTAAAAGGTATCTCGCTTTTTCCACCCACCCCATGGCATGCTGCACATGTCGCAGATTTTTCTTTCCCAGCTGTAATATTGCCTTTGGCACTCACAATATTGGATGTAAAAATCAAGCCAGAAGCGATTAAGCATGAAATAAAAAGTTGTTTAGTCATTGTTTTCGCTCCTCTGATTACTGAACGCTATTAATATATGCAGCAATATCTGACATATCTTGATCAGACAAATTCACAGCGTTTGCCTGCATGGTTGGATGCCAACGTTGACCAGCTTTATAAGCCTTTAATGCAGCAACAATATAATCAGCATGTTGACCGCCCAATTTAGGTACATGGTAATTTGGTGAAGCGTTAGTTACTTTTCCAGCATGGCAACCCAGGCAGGTTTCCATCAATTTTCTGCCATTTTCGGCATCACCCTGTGCCATCGCCGGCACTGCGGCAAATATAACCACTAAAGTCAGGATTAATGTATTTATAGTTTTCATCATGAATTGACCCAATTTCGATTAATATTGTTATTTAAATCAAGATATACAAATTGATGTTTTATGATTAAAATTCAATCTGTTAGAGTAATTATTCTAGAACAAAAAATCCAGAATTACTATTGTCTAATTCTCCAACATTATCCCGGCTACAACATTCCATGAATATTTCAACGGATTATCGGTAAAAGTTTTTTAAAAACTATTGATCTGAACAGTTTTGAAAATTCGCGACTTTATCTGGCCATAGATAATAATCTAAACTAGATTAAATTTAATGTAAGCAAAATAAAAAACTCTAACTGGAGTATCGAAATGAAATGTATAACTGTGACCCTATTTTTACTAACAATTTTTTCACAACAGCTTTTGGCCGAATGCCCTGATTACCTCAATAGCGACATTCGGTTACTCCATTCCGACAAGATGTTAAATATATGTCAGGAATTTGGCAACAACCCTATACTCATTGTTAATACCGCAAGCAAATGCGGATTCACTCCACAATTTAAGGAACTTGAATCCTTATATCAGAAATTCAGGGATCGTGGATTAGTCGTGCTTGGTTTTCCAAGTGACTCGTTCAAACAGGAAATTAATAATGAAGAAGCTGTTGCCGAAGTTTGTTACATCAATTACGGAGTCACTTTCCCCATGTTTTCAACCATAGAAGTTCGCGGTCGTAATGCTCATCCGTTGTTTAGAGCATTGGCTGCGCAATCTGATGAACCTAGCTGGAATTTTAATAAATATCTATTAGATAAAGATGGAAAAGTAGTTCAACATTTCGGCAGTCGCGCGAAGCCCGAATCTGCGGAATTTAAACAGTTCATTGAATCTGCATTGTAATAGTGCTAGCGCTGCAAATATGCTTGCGCTTCTTCCTCTGCTAAACGAATTTGATCTCCAAACAATTTCGTATATCGGGCATTTTCATTCAGTTTACGCCCTATTTTTCGTATTGGGTCTTGAAAATCAGGCGCTATACCTAAGATTCGTTTGGCAGCATTAGGGTTACCATTTTTAAAGGCTGCATATAACCACATATATGCCATCTGGTAATCCTTTTTAACAAATTCACCATTTTCATACATGCCGCCTAGATTGTATTGAGCATCAGCAAATTTATTCTTGGCAGATTTCTCAAACCACTCCTTCGCCTTTTCATAATTACGAGGCACGCCCAGTCCTAGATAATAATGAATACCAATATAATTCTGAGCTTCTGCATTACCCTCTTTCGCTAATTGCATATATGCATTGTACGATGACTTGTAATCTCCTTGCTTGAATAATTCTTCAGGCGATGAATTCTTACTACATGCAAATAGAGATACAAAAAAGAAAATAAATAAATAAAGATAACCTCTTATATTACGCATTTGCTTTATCACCTTGTTGCAGGAAAACTGTTTGTTCTGGCAATTCGATATTCATCTTTGCATCACTCAATAAAGATAAAATTACCTGATCGATTTTATATTTTAACTGATAGTATTTTCTGGTTGGCATCCAGTATTTAAACCTAAACTAACACCGTGTTCTCCAAAACTTTCTACACCTAATGCGACGCCGGTCCTTTGGCGCGTTGTTCAAATTACAACAGTTGTTTTTCTGTGCTTTGAATTACCCTTTCAGAGTCTTCATCATAACTAATTATCAATGACTCTTCTAGAGTCAGGTTTTCAAATAAATTTATAATAACTTATCCTATTATTTGATTATTCCAAATCATGATTTTTTCTTAATCTTCATTAGTGAGCTTGGTATAGGCAAGCTTGATTTATTCTACAATATTTCCCATTATTGATATTAATCTAGCATAGCAATACTGATGAGCTTTTGAAGCCTAACCATACCTGTTGTCCAACATCGAGACCTAGCCCCAGAAAGGCATTCTGACTTATTACAACCTTAAATTCTTCTACGGCATCAATAGTAACTGTCACCGTTCCACTATCATAGCCTATAGATTTAATCACGCCCTGATAATTGTTTTGCATGCTTGATTCAAGTTTGTCTCTTGATATGACTATTTGTGCCGGATCAATAACAGCTTGCGATATCTTCTCTTTTATATGTTTATTTACTGAAATAATAATGTTGCCTGTATCAAACTGGTCAGCTTGACTATTAACTTGTCCATGAAAAATATTCACAAACTCTGCTCTATTACATCTACCATTTTCTATGTTGTAAATTGATTCAGACAGGAGTTGTGCCTGACGATAGTTATGTGTTGTAAAAATAATCGTTTTACCCAGATCATCACGCAGTTTTACTATTAATGCCTCAAGATCTGCAATCGAATCCTTATCCAAAAAAGTAAATGGTTCATCAAGAATCAAAATCTGTGGCTTGAGTACCAGCGCTCGTGCTATCGCAACTTTTTGTACCTCACCGCCTGACAATGCATTAACTGAACGTTGAGCTAAAGACGTAATATTCATTAACTGTAGCACTTCGGTAATACGACTATCCCGTTCTATTTTTTCTATATGTTGCAACTTTAAACCAAGTTCGACATTGCTTAACACATTACCATGTAACAAATATGGATTTTGCTGAACATAAGCCGATGTCTTTCTGAATATTGCGATATTGTTTTGGTTTAACAATTCAGATTGATAACTCAGTTTGCCACTGGTTGGTGTCTCCAGAAATGCAAATAAATTTAGAAGACTTGTTTTACCAGAACCATTAGGTCCAACAAAGGCTGTGATACTCGCGGAATGTATTTCAAGACTTATTTCTTTTAGTGAAAAACCACTATCATAACTAAAACCGACATTATTCAACTGATATAACATCAACGGCTTCTCATCTGAAACTGGTGTAACATAATATTCACAACGAATGCGACCAATAACAACATAAAGCCTAGTGCTAACGCGAATTCAAATTCGCCCTTACTGGTTTCCAATGCAATCGAGGTTGTCATTGTTCGCGACAAGCCTGCAATGTTGCCGCCCAGCATCATCGCAATACCAACTTCACCTATCGCCCGACCAAAACCGGTAACGATTGCGGCAATAAGCGCAAAGCGCACCTCACTTAAATAAATAATACAACGTTGAATAAAACTAGCGCCTAATGTAGTGCATGTCTTTGCCAGTCGTGGGTCAGCACCATTAACTGCAACAATAGATAGATTCCAGATAACAGGTGTAATCAAAACACATTGTCCTAATACAATTGCAGAAGGCGTGTATAACAAACCATAGTCACCTAACAATCCCTGTCTATTTAATAATCCATACAGTAATAAGCCAACAACGACCGTGGGCAATGCCATCAGAGTGTTTAAACAGGCCAATAAAAACTGCTTCCCTCTGAAACGATTTAAAGCGACAACAATGCCTAGAGGAATACTGATAATGGAAGCAAATAACACAGCCAGCAGTGATGCCTTTAATGATGTCCATACAACAAAATAAAGCTCAGCATCAAAATCAAACATCAATTTTGAAGCTGACACGATCGCATCAAAAAAATAATTTCCTTCCCTGACATCCACTTTCGATAACTGCCTATGGTCTGATAATTGTTTAGCTGGATAAAATAGAGGTTCAGCATTGACTCGATATTCATCAATTATCTGCTGTGCAATAGAACCTAGTAAAAATTCAACATACTTTTCCGCCAGTATAGATTGTGCAGTTGCATGTGTCTTTGGATTAATTGCTATAACATGATAAGGGTTTCTTAATTCTTCCGGTGATTCATAAATTAATTCCAGATCGAGTCTGTCATGAAAAGCTAACCAGGTTGCACGGTCACTCAATATATACGCCTGCTTTTCATTGGCGAGTAATAATGATTGTCCCATTCCCATGCCGGAGGAGATATACCATTCACCTGCTGGAATTACATTTATCTGTTCCCATATAGACAGCTCTTTTTTATGAGTACCTGATTCATCACCTCGACTGACAAACATCATCTGGTTTTGTTTGATAAAATTCAAACCTTCGATCGCCGAATCAGCCTGTTTCACTCTTGCCGGATCAGACTTTGGTCCAAGCAAAATATAGTCGTTATACATCACTAGATGTCGACTGAGACCATGACCTTCGTCTATAAATGTAATTTCATCCTTAGGCGCATGGGTTAACAGAACATCAACATCGCCAGACCTTCCCAGTCGCAAGGCATGCCCACTTCCTATGGTAACAGTCTGCACCTTTATTCCTGTATGACTTTCAAAAACCGGATTTAGAAGAGCCATTACACCCGAATTGTCCGTTGTGTGTGTGATCGCCACTTTTAGCATAGGCAATTCGGCAGGGACTGAACTACATATGGTTAAACATAGTGCAAAAACTAGTCTGATGATTCGCTGCATGATTTATGATGATTTTCTGCTTTATTAAGCTTTATTCACTTTAACCGTATTGTATTTATGCTGTGTTGAACAAGCGACATGGCCAATATAAAAATTGAATTCGACACTGATATTAACGACTATCACGAAGCCCGTAAATTTAAATTGCTTATAGACTCAATGCTTGCACAGAAGATTATCGATTCATCATTAAAATCATTTGCGAGTGACATTCGAATCCAGCTAGAGGAGTTTATTAACAAACCAGAATTTGCCAATTTCGAAAAGGATGATCATGGTGCGCATCATACAGCCAGTTATGATGAATCCTCAGGTGAAAGTTTCGCTCGTTTAATCAGAAATTTGGTTGGTCCTAGCCGACAGGAACTGGAATCCAGCAAACAACTTCAAAAATTAATTGCCCGTGCAGAGCGCGCAGAAATATCTGCATTTGATGCCCTGGCAGAATCGACCGAAATCTCGCTGGAACTCGATGAATTAAGCGCAAAGGTCAAACAGCTGGAAGAAGAACTGATCAGGATACAAAAAAAGCCCTGATCATACTGTAAAATTGGCCAAAATTAGCTGAAATACTGGCTTTCAACTGGAAATCACCTGCCAGAAAGTGTAATTTAGCCTCCCTTTTTTACAGATATTGCAGTATTCATGTCACGCAAGATTTTTATTAAAACAATGGGTTGCCAGATGAACGAGTACGATTCTGATCGTATGGTAGATGCACTGAAGGCTGCCCATCAAATGACAGACACAGATGATCCGGCTGAGGCTGATCTAATTTTGCTGAATACCTGCTCAATAAGAGAGAAAGCTCAGGAAAAGGTATTTTCTGATCTGGGTCGATGGAAACTATATAAAGAATCCAACCCCAATCTGGTCATCGCTGTCGGTGGCTGCGTTGCCAGTCAGGAAGGCAAGGCTATTATCGAACGCGCACCGTTTGTTGATATTGTATTTGGTCCACAAACATTACATCGACTTCCGAAAATGTATGACAAGGTCATGGCGGACAAGCAATCAGTTGTGGATATCTCATTCCCTGAAATTGAAAAGTTCGATCATCTGCCTGCGCCTACCGCAGAAGGTCCGACTGCGTTTGTTTCCATCATGGAAGGTTGTAGTAAATATTGTAGTTTCTGTGTTGTGCCATATACGCGCGGTGAAGAAGTTAGCCGCCCGTTTGATGATGTCATTACTGAAGTCGTAGAAATCGCCGAGCAGGGTGTACGTGAAGTAAATTTGTTAGGACAAAATGTAAATGCCTACCGCGGGATCATGCATGATGGACATGTTGCTGACCTTGCATTATTAATTGAATATGTCGCTGCCATAGAAGGCATTGATCGAATTCGTTTTACCACTTCGCATCCGGTGGAATTTTCCGATAGTTTAATCGATGTTTATGGCAAGGTGCCTGAATTGGTAAGCCATTTGCATCTGCCCGTACAAAGTGGTTCTGATCATGTACTAGCATTGATGAAACGTGGCCATACTCGTCTCGAATACAAATCAAAGATTAAACGTTTAAAAGCTATTAGACCGGAACTGAGTATGTCGTCTGATTTTATAATTGGTTTTCCTGGTGAAACTGACAAAGACTTTGAAGATACTATGAACCTGATTCAGGATATTGGTTTTGATCACTCATTCAGTTTTATCTACAGCGCGCGCCCCGGCACACCTGCCGCAAACCTGCCAGATGACACACCAATGTCGGTCAAGAAAGAACGTTTAAGTATTTTACAAAATAGAATCAGTCAGCAGGCAGCAAATATTAGTCGCTCCATGGTAGGCAAGACACAAACCATACTTGTTGAAGGTCATTCGAAAAAAGACCCTAATCAATTATGCGGTCGCACCGAAAATAATCGGGTTGTCAATTTTTCAGGCACTGATGATCTGATTGGACAATTTGTTATTGTTGAAATTACCGAGGCATTACCAAATTCTCTACGCGGCATATTACTTGATGATAATCAATCATTAACTGCTGCTAATCTTTAATAACTATTCTTAACTACTATTAATACGACAACTTCAAGCGATATTTCACTGGAACCATTCGATAACGAACGGTTATCAAATTTATGTGGGCCATTGGATAAACACCTGCGACAGATTGAACGTTTCATGGGGGTCGAGATCAATAATCGGGGTAATGAATTTCATATTAGTGGCACGCTTAAATCAATCAATCTTACTGGGCAAATATTAAATGAGATGTACGCCACAACAGATAAAGAGGCATTATCAACCGAAAGTGTGCATTTATTCCTGCAGTCATTGAACCTTGAAGAAGAATTCGAGGAAGAGATCGTTGAAGAAGTTTCGATTAAAACCAGACGTGGCTTAATTCGCGGTAGAAGTCCAAATCAACAACAATACCTCGCTAACATTCAAAAGCATGATATTAGTTTTGGTATTGGTCCTGCAGGTACAGGTAAAACCTACCTGGCCGTTGCCTGTGCTGTTGCAGCGATGGAACAGGATCATGCCAGACGCCTGGTACTTGTCAGACCTGCTGTGGAAGCAGGCGAAAAACTGGGTTTCCTACCCGGAGATTTAGTACAAAAGGTTGATCCATATTTACGCCCTTTATATGACGCCCTATATGAAATGCTAGGCTTTGAAAAAGTTGCCAAGCTAATTGAACGTAATGTAATCGAGGTCGCACCTTTAGCCTTTATGCGCGGCAGAACACTAAATGAATCATTTATTATTCTTGACGAAGCCCAGAACACAACGATAGAACAAATGAAAATGTTCTTAACCCGTATCGGTTTTAATTCTACTGCCGTCATTACCGGTGATATCACGCAGATTGATTTGCCAAATGGCAAACAATCCGGATTAAGACATGTGATAGATATATTGCAGGATGAACCCGGCATCAGTTTTACATTTTTCAAATCAAGAGATGTAGTCAGACACCCATTAGTTGCCAAAATACTGAACGCGTACGAGAAGCATGACCAGAAAAAATAACCACGCATGAGTACATATATCGTTGTACAAGTTGTTTCAGATTGTTTATCAATTCCAGCAAAAAATGATTTTATTGACTGGGCTAATGCTGCTATTGATAATCAATCACTTGAGCGTGAATTAACTATTCGAATTGTAGATGAAGAAGAAGGAAAATCTTTGAATAAGGATTGGCGGCAAAAAGAGTATGCGACAAATATACTATCTTTCCCGATGGGTGACACAGTCAATGAAGAACTGAATATTCTAGGTGATATTGTTATCTGTGCGCCGGTTGTATTACGTGAAGCTCAAGAGCAAAACAAGCCTATTCAGGCGCATTGGGCACATCTGGTGATTCATGGAGTATTACATTTACAGGGATATGATCATCAAAATGATGATGAAGCCAGTGAAATGGAGACAAAGGAAATTACTTTACTCGGAAATTTTGGGTATGCTAACCCTTACGAAACTAATAATGTTGTATGAGTGCTCAAGACAATAAACTAAAAAAGCTTTTCAAACGTTTTGAATTACGCTTTACCGGCAGCCCAGCTGATAGAGATGAACTAGTCGATATTCTGAGAAAATCAGAACAATCCAAGCTTCTGGATAATGATGCCTTACGCATGATCGAAGGTGCCATTCACGTCGCTGAACTACAAGTACGTGACGTCATGATCCCTCGCGTACAAATGACAGTGATCCATGAAGATGCCGAACCGGAAGAAATCTTATCGACAGTAATTGAGTCAGGTCATTCACGCTTTCCGGTTATTGGCGATACTACTGATGAAATCATCGGTATTTTACTGGCAAAGGATTTATTGAATTACTTTGCCAGCCCTGAAGATGAGTTTGATATTAAGGATTTAATGCGCATCGCAACCTTTATACCGGAAAGTAAACGACTGAATATGTTACTGCGGGAATTCCGACTCAACCGAAACCATATGGCTATCGTGATTGATGAATATTCAGGTGTTGCTGGTTTAATTACGATTGAAGATGTTATCGAGGAGATCGTTGGGGAGATTGAAGACGAACACGATTATGATGATGATGATGAAACCATTCGTCCACATGATAATGAACGTTTTACTGTACAGGCATTAACCTCAATTGAAGACTTTAATAAATATTTTGATACCGATTTTTCTGACGAGGAATATGACACGATTGGTGGGTATATTATCAATGCCTTTGGACATATGCCTAAACGTGGTGAGTCTATCGATATTGAAGGCTTTAATGTCAAAGTAATTCGATCAGATAAGCGTCGTGTGCATGTACTGTTGTTTAATCGTCTACCCCCAAAAAAAGAAAGCATCGAAACAGAAAACACTGACTAGACTTTATAAAGTGCATTACACTCATGATTAAACATGCACTTCCGCGATTCACAGTAATATTAGCTGGTAGTGCATTACCATTCGCTTTTGCACCATATGATTTTTATATACTCGCCATTATCTGTCCCTTAATTCTATTTTCGCTATGTCATCAACAAACATCTAAAGAAGCATTTTTGCGAGGCTATCTATTTGCCTTGTTTTATTTTGGTATTGGCGTTAATTGGTTACATATCAGTATCAACCTGTTTGGCGGCGTCAATCTGATCGGTGCTTTGATATTCACCTATCTATTGGTTGCCTTTATTTCACTCTATCCGGCGTTAAGTGTTTTTTTGGCGATACGTTATTTCTCAAGACATTCTATTATTGCCATGCCCTTACTTTGGATTTTGCTTGAGTGGCTTCGCGGTTGGTTTCTGAGCGGCTTTCCCTGGCTAAATATAGGAACTAGTCAAACAGATAGTTTGTTTAGAGCATACATGCCTGTCATTGGAGATTATGGTACCGGTTTTATTATCGTAAGTCTGGCTGCTTCATTCGTAATAATATTTCGTTATAGCTCAAACATAAGATGGAGCGCATTATTTTATATTTCTCTAATCATTACATTAGCGAGCTATCTATTACCACAACAATGGTCAACTCCGTTAAACCGATCATTAAGCGTAACGCTAGTGCAGGGAGCTATTCCTCAGGAAGTAAAATGGAAACCGGAAATGAGAAAACATACGCTAGATAGTTATCTTTCGTTAAGTGAAGTCGGCTGGCAATCAGATTTATTAATCTGGCCTGAAACGGCAATACCCTTGTTTTATCAGGTCGCAAATGAATATCTGACATCAATTAGAGAAAAACAGACAAATTCCAACACGCTCTTCATGAGTGGCATAGCATTTCAGGATACAACCACACGACAATACTTTAATAGCATCTTGATTCAGGATGAGGAAGATCGTTTCTATCATAAAAGTCAACTGGTACCATTTGGTGAATATTTGCCTTTTAAACCATTACTGGGTGGAATATTAAAAATTCTGGAAATACCAATGTCAGATTTCTCAAAAGGAGATCCATCGGCAAAAACAATCATTACAGACAAAGCAACGTTGGGCATGAGTATTTGTTATGAAGATGCCTACTCAGAAATTTTCAGACAAGCGATGCCGGACGCTAATATCTTTATCAATATTAGCAATGATGCCTGGTTTGGTGACTCATTAGCACCGCACCAACACTTACAAATCGCAAAAGTAAGAACAATTGAATATCAACGATCGCTTTTAAGAGCAACAAATACAGGTATATCTGCCATCATTGATTACAATAGCAATATAGTTTTACGGTCACCTCAGTTTATACCTTATGCTTTGAGTGGAAGTGTAGAACTCTATGAAGGCAACACTCCATTTTCACGTTTTGGTAACATTCCGATGTTGATAATATGCAGTGTTTTACTGTTGTTACTTTTAAGGTTGAATAATAAAGTCTGATTAGTCCTGCTTACACACCTAGCTCACCTGTTTGGGTCTTGCCTTGATCTCAGGTTCCTTATCAGCCATTGATAATACATCTTTTTGGCTTAGCATTAACAAGGTTAATATAACTATCTTACAAAGTATTATCTTAATGTTCAGTCGTTCTGTTTGCTATTATCTCAAACCCGATAACCAGCACCAGACCGATAAACATCATCAATAATGCAGATAATACGTCCACATTAAATTCAGCAGGTATATATGGCACCGATTCAATCAGACGCTCCTGATCTCTAACTACTTCATATTGTCGATACTGAAATGGCCAAACGACATACATTGAAGCAATCAATAAGCCTGTAATAAACAAAATTGTTTTTTCATAAAAACGGCTTAATAAAAATGATAATAAATGACTAAACAACACCATACCAACGACTAGGCCGGCTACAAACGGTAACAATACATTAAACTGTAGGTGACCTATCGCATTAAAAATGTAAGCGTATTTCTTCATCATTAGCAGAATTAATGAACCTGAAATTCCCGGCAAAATCATCGCCGAAATAGCGATTGCTCCACAAATAAAAATAAACCAGCTGTCATTAGGTGTTGAAGCGGGAACCCGCGTAACAATAAAAAAGCCAAAAAGAAATCCCAGGAGAAGAAATAGTGATTCTTCAAGCAGTTGTGAAAAACCAAGCTGACGAACTAAAAACAATATCGAACCAAATATTAAACCAAAGAAAAAACCATAAATAATAAAAGGATATGTTTTTATTAAAACCGGTAAAGGAATAATGCGTGTGAAGAAAAATAATCCGGCAACGATGCCAATACCTAGAGGAATAAGAAAAACAAAATCAGGTTTGTTAATAATTTGTTTGAGATCAAAACTACAGATAGCTTTCAACCAATCCAGATCAAACAATTTGATTGCATTAATTAATCTTGGATAAATGCCAAGAATGAATGCCATCGTACCACCGCTAACACCAGGGACAACATCTGCGGACCCCATGCAAAATCCTTTGACAATCAAGATTAGATGCTTTCGCGACATGGTCTAATCCGTATGATACTGCTCGCTTAATTCATGAACTGCATTGATAAAAGCGCCAGCATGTTCAGGATCAATATCAGGAGTAATTCCATGACCTAGATTAAATACGTGGCCACTTCCCTTACCAAAACTGGCAAGAATATTGCCAACCTCTTCCCGTATGCGTTCAGATGGTGCTTTTAAAATAGCTGGATCCATATTGCCCTGTAATGCAACCTGATGACCTATTGCTTCTCTTATCAGACCTATATCCTGAGTCCAATCCAGTCCAACTGCATCACAACCCGTCGCGGCAATATCGACAATCCATAAACCGGCACCTTTACTGAACAGAATGACCGGAATGTGATCGCCCAAATAACCACGATCAAGCTGTTCAACTATCTGCTGCATATATGCCAATGAAAATGCCTTATATGCCGGACCGGTTAATGTGCCACCCCAAGTATCAAAGATCATAATAGCTTGCGCACCAGCATGTATTTGCGCATTCAAGTAACTGGCTACTGAATTGGCTACATGTGACAGCAGATGGTGGATTTCTTCTGGTGCGCTGTATAGCCATTTCTTGATCTTGCCAAAGTCCCGTGAAGAGCGACCTTCAACCATATAAGTTGCCAGTGTCCATGGGCTGCCGGCAAATCCGATAAGTGGCACACTACCATCCAGTTCTTTTCGAATTAATCTCACAGCATCCATCACATAAGCCAATTCCTGTTCCGGATCAGGCATAGGTAATTGCTTTATATCGTTATAACTATTAATCGGTTTGTGAAAAACTGGGCCAACTGATTCAATCAACTCCAGCTGCAAGCCCATCGCATCTGGTATTGTTAAAATATCTGAAAACAGTATCGCTGCATCCAGAGGATAACGTTCAAGTGGTTGCAGAGTTACTTCGCAAGCCAATTCCGGTGTTTGACAAAGAGTAATAAAGTCGCCGGCTTTTTCGCGCGTTGCTCGATATTCAGGTAAATAACGTCCTGCCTGACGCATCATCCAAACAGGTGTTTTGTCAACGGCTTGTCTGCGTAATGCCCTTAAAAATCGATCATTCTTGAGAGTAACATTCATGGTTTTACAGAGAATAGTTAAAATTCATATTATGCTAATAGTTTACATGAACCTGAGAGGAAAACGATTGTATACAATCAATAAAACCTCTGGATGTGTATATCAGACAATCCTAATGAAATTGGGTTCGTTCATGTTTCCAAATGCAGTATGATTATCACATTTTCATATCCAAATATTATAGGAGAAAACCATGCTCGTTCCCGTCAGTGATCTGATCGCCTCGGCCAAAATGCAGAGTAGTTGTAAAACACCTAACGAAGCTAAAGTATTTTTTGAGAAACATGACAATGTTGTCATAATTGATGTGCGTGAGCCGCATGAAGTAGATAAATCGTGCCTGAAAAATTCGATTAATATTCCCAGAGGATTACTGGAAATGAAAGTAACTGAATATTGCGAAAGTGCAGACACTCCCATCCTGCTTCATTGTGCGGCAGGTGGACGCGCTGCACTTTCTGCATGCACATTACAAATGATGGGTTATACCAATGTGCATGTTATCGATCACAAATTTGAAGAGATTAAAGCTACATTCGATTAACGCGTTACCACATCAACAATCGGCTTATCTTTCTTCATCGCCGCCAGAATTACCTGGTCAAAACTATCTGTCATTTGTAAAGCTAGTGTTGCCACCAACTTTGCCTCCTTCTCTATTTTTGCATCATCAACCATATTGATTAATGGAATTATCATGGCTGAATCGTGGATTGATTTTAGAAGACCATGTTTATCAGTAATTAATCGCGCAATATGTACTGGCTTAATTTCTTCCTGATCTTTTAATCCTGTGATTTTACAAATTTGATCCACACGGTGAGCAATCTCGTTATTAAGAGGTTGACCTATTATCTGAGCAGACACTACAGGTATGACAGTAATACTTGCTGATGATAATGCCGGCTCATATTCAGCAGGGGCTTTTATGAATTTTCCTCTGGCACCATCAGCCTTGATCAATAATAAATCAAACTCGCCTTCATCATAAAAACGCTGCGCCATATCAGGATGAATCCCCGCACGACGACCAAAACGACTTGAAGGTCTAGCAAATGCGATTGCTTTTGATGACTTATCCTTATTCACGGCACTTAATAAGGCATCTTCATCACCAATATAATTAGTTGCTTTTAACTCTTTAGGAAAAAACTCAATATGTGCAGTCGCGGTAATACCAACACGACCTCCATATTGTTCAGCTAACCTGAACATCGTAGTTTTTTTACCACCGGCACCTATAAAACTAACGATACCTTTATCAGCATGCAGAATTGAATGTAAGTCGTTACTCATCTTAGATATACTAGTGTAAAGATGACTGCTTTAAAATCAGTGAAGCAGAGAATACTGTTTATAGGCTGATTGATGCTCGTGAAAATCAATATAATTATCACTAATCGTCAATGGCTCAGCAAAGACTCTGGCGATGACACCACTGGGTAATTGTACCTCTCTCACATGGATAGGTGAATTACATATTGGACATGGTATAGTAGGTTCACATTTCATAATTAATTCAGATAGACAAATATACCTATTTCAAGTTTAGTTTTGATTAGATTTTTGAATAGACAAGGCAATATTTCACGCCTTGTCCATAACAAGTAAACATTATTCAGCTTTTTCTTCCATTGCTAGTTCTTCTACAGGCATTTCCTGCTCTGCTGGAGCTTCTTCAGCTTTCGATATCGTTGGATTAGAGGAAATGCAAAAAGCAAGTACTTAATATTTTTCATTATTAAGACTCCTAAGTAATTTAAAAAAATAGCTAAGGACTGAATCTTGATTAATCAGATTAGTTGACTAAATCCATGTCAGCAGCGCAAATGTCATATTTACGAAAACAAATAAAAATATTTAAATGATGTAATTCAATAAATTAGCAAAAACAGTATTTTTTATTAAGATAGGGTATGGAACAAAAAACAAATTGGTGCATGCTTGCATTACTAAAGAGCAAAATAGTAAGTTAATGGAGGCTAGGGTTGGATTCAAACCAACATCTAGGAACTTGTGGATCGTCGCATAGGATATTCTGCCGCCCAGCCACAAACAGGATAAATATTATCTATATTATCTATATTATCTATATTAACTAATTCAATTAACAGACATGACACAAAGTCTAATAAATCATATTTTGAGTTTTGCAAATGAACCACATTTCACAAAAATTTTATCGTCTTGTGTCTTCTTTTTATCTTTAATATATTCATGCCAGACTTAATTGCCTTTCTTGATGAAATACTACTTGCTTTGTTTGCAATAATTCTAAGCAATATTAAAAAAAAGAAAAAAACAGGAACACAATTTCACCATCATTGATGGTGAGGCTGTTGATAAGGACGACGAATAATATCAGAAAAATGCTTTTTCTAGATCTTCTGTCGAACATTTTCAGATTAATCTGAAATTTTTTTAACTAACTTTTAGTGACGTTATTATCCTAATAAAAAATTCTCAAAACGCTATCCGAATAAAATACTATCCCTTTCAAATTAAAAGGCAAAAATTTATAAGTCGTTGATTTATCAAGCTAATTAAATTTGATTAACTCCAGGGTCTTTCTGCCACCAGCAAATATAGGTGTTTTCGCTATGCTGATTTGCTCTCCATCAAGCTCATAACGCACCTGTTTTACAAGCCCAACATCTGGCGCATACCATTCCTCAATTTTGAAAGGAATAGCAGTGTAACCATTTACACCATCGGTATAGATCTCTGTTTCACCAAGCGCTTCAAGCTTGATACAGTTTTTAAATTCACCCGCTGGAACAGTAACTGTTTCAGACAATGAAACAATTTCAAAGATCATTGGTACCTGCGTGGCTTCAGCTAAATGTCGATTAGGAAAGACACGAAGCAATATGATGGGTTTGGTAATAACCTGCCAACTGGCGCCAACTTCTAAAGGATACTTTAAGACAAAACGTGGACTGCTATCGAGTCTTGGCATGAGTTCAACTAATGTGCGCAAGGCATCTCGATGAACACCTGATTCGTCAGCATTCAAATAATAATCAATGCCATAGCTACTACGACGAACATAATAAGTATTTTCTCCATAGGTTTCCTTACCTATGTTTTCTAAGGTAACCAGTTCTCTGGTTGTTTCGTCTATATAAGTCGTTGTTAATTTATATTCCCACTTCAAGCCACTTTGTAGTGGAAAATAATCATCACCAACATTACCTACACAACTGCTCAGTAATAGTGATAAGATACTAAAAATAATTATTGTAATGACTCGCATTTATTTTTCCGGCAGGCGTATCTCAGGCAAATCAAAAAATTCCAATTGATTCGCGCGATCGGCAAGTCGACTGGTATCACTAGGTAACAATGATTCTTCGACTACTTGAAGGTTACGGCCAAGTTGAATCTTGCCCTGACGTATTTGTTCCAATGCTGTATCCAGAGACGCATGTAGCTCGAGATCATAAGGCAATTCATAAGCACGAGGCTGTATCTCTGGTTTGTTATCGACAAATGCTGTTACCCAGATATGAATACGTCCAAGATCGCCGGTTCTTTCATCCGGCTCGGTAATTGACGATGCTATTAATTGAAATATTTCTGGCAATTGTTGTTTTGTAGGCCAACCTAATAATCCCATATAACTGGTATAGGTTAAAAAATAAAAACCGGACACTAGAATAACGCAGAGAAACTTTAACCATACTTTCGTTCTCGCCAGTAAAAAGATACCAACTAGTAATGCAGCTAACGCTACATAAGTTATGGATAAGCCTATTATTGCCTGATTCATTATTTTTCGCCCTTTACCAATGATTTAAATAATGTATTTTTATTCGTAATGTTACCATCCTCGTCGATAGTAAAGCGTATAGCGGTTTGTTCCTCGCCTTTCTCTTCCATGGTCAAGGTATCATAGTAAACAACCTCCAGTTTCGGGTTCACTCTGACAACACGCACCTCAACATTCACCTGTCGCTTTTCCTTGGTATCATAGTAATGCACATTAACAATATATTGTCCTGGTACTACGCCACGTATGGTGACAACTTCCTGATTAAGTGGATTAATAATCTCATTACCATCAACCAGAATACGATCATTATCCAGACCGCGATCATCTCTATCCAGATGCAATAACCCAACCTCAGGTATTCTATACCAGACGACCTGACCTTTTGGATCTTCTACCCAGGTATCAATATCTGATGGGCTATTGTCTTCCCATTTAACAGTAATAATAAATTCTGCTTTCGGATCAATGATACCTGTTTTTGCAGGTGGATTAAGAAACATGATCGTAATGATAAACAGCAGTGTAAATGCGAGTAACGAATTGAATAATAAATCCGTAAACGGATCCTGTTCAAAATCCCGCTTCTTGCGACGTAAAATCGCCATAGCATCAGGTTATTTGCTGATGCATGGAAGGAATTAATTCCGTTTCCATATAGTTTACTGTTCTAGCAACTAGTTCATCTGCACCACGATCCAGTAATAAATATTGAAAGCTTAATAACATACTGCCTATCAAACCAAGCAAAGTCGTATTTAACGCAAGGCTCATACCTGCTGTCATTTTAGTCAGCACACCCTGAATATCTTCAAGTGCAAATGATTCCAGACCTGATAAAGGTTCCAGCATCATTACAAAACCAATTACCGTACCGAGCAAACCAAGTTTCACCAATAAACTCGTCATGAACCAGCCAAACTCATGTTGTGCATGTGCTTCTTCAGTAAAGATTTCCGTAATTAGTGTTTTATCTGATTCAGGTACGCCTTTATCACGCGTAATTATTGTTTGTCCTTGAAGACTCTTAATTACTGTACACAAAAATTCAGCTGGCAAGGAATCATTATCGCGCCATGAAATCTTTGATTGATGAATTTCAATAATGGCATTGAGTTGCTGGCTTAAATAATAGGATCGAAAGCCACAATGGATCGTAGAACAAACAAAGATGAAACCAATAATGTACGTTACTTTAGTCGGATCGCTTAAGAAGATGGGCAAAAGAATATGAATCTGCACACTTAACCAGATGAGGAATAGTAAAACTCCTGCATAAATACTCCATTGCAGAAGCAAGCGATGATGAAATGTATTCTTAAGCATGAAATATAAGCATATTTAATATGCTGACATCATACCCCGATTAGTCAGATCAAACCATCGTTATAGCCAGCTGTCGTTTAATGCATCAAATTGCGTACAGCCTATTTGCTGCATAGTACGGGTCATTTCATCACGAAAGATTTCTATTACCTGTCTGCCACCATCATCACCGGCAGCAGCCATTGCAAACAGAAATGATCTGCCACTGAATGCGGCTTTAGCACCCAATGCCTTGCAGCGAACAATATCCAAACCGGTACGAACACCACTATCCATTATTATCGTTAAGTCGCTCTTCAATTTATCATCCAGTTGTTGCATGGACTGCACACTGGAAGGTGCGCCATCTAATTGCCTGCCACCATGATTAGATACAACAACCCCATCAATACCAATCTCATGACACTGTTGAATATCTTTTTGACACATTAGACCTTTCACCAGTAAAGGGCCATCCCATAATGCGCGAATTTCTTTAATACGTTCCAGTGTGACGCCACTCATGAAGAATTGTGTTAGAAATTCACTTAGATGTTTAATGTTTTTTAAATCACCATAGGGCTCAAGGTTTATAAACCTAGGAATACCCTGGCTCAATGTTTTCATTAACCATGTTGGGCAACGTAAAGTTTGACCAACAATGCGAGGGGTATATTTAAAAGGCAAGATTAAACCGTTCTTTAATTCCTTATCACGTTTTGCACCTACAGGAATATCCACAGTGATAACTAATGCTTTATATTTCGCCTGCTTCACACGATTAATAATATCTTTCATTACTTCACGATCACGCGGCACATAAAGTTGATACCAGGCAACATCCGGTGCGAGCTTAGCAATCTCTTCCAAGCGAGTCGTACCCATGGTACTTAATGTATAAGGGATATTGGCTGCCTGTGCCGCCTTGGCAAGTTCGCGTTCGGCAGTGGGCCACATCATATTGGATAATCCAACGGGCGAAATACCCAGACCTAAATCATATTTATGTCCAAATAAATCACAGGAAGTATCTATCGTTCCAACATCTGTTAGATAGCGAGGCCAAAGTTGCACATCTTCCAGATGTGTTCGATTTCGTTGTAGACCAAGTTCGGCGCTGATACCAGATGATAAATATTCCCAGGCAAATCGAGGAATACGTTTTTTGGCGTGTCGCTCCATATCAGCAACAGCGGGCATGCGCAGATTATATTTCATCTATTGATACTTTATTATTGTAGTTTTACCAGAAACAAACCTAACACACCTAATACACCAAGATAATATACAAGCGGTAATAATGTTCGGCGTAATACTGCTCCCTCTTGCCCGATTAAACCGACGGTTGCCGATGCCGCAACGACATTATGAATCGCAATCATATTACCAGCAGCAGCACCTACGGCTTGTAATGCAACAATCAATGCAGTGGTCATTCCCAAACTCTCTGCCACTGAAAATTGAAATTGGGTAAACATTAAATTACTTACGGTGTTGCTACCGGCAATAAATGCTCCTAGCGCACCAATCACTGGTGCAAACATCGGCCAGATTTCACCAACATTTGACGACACCCATTGAGCCAAGGAAATCGGCATACTCGCGATAGCCAGATCATTCATGCCAGAATTAATATAGATACGTACCATTGGCACAGTAAACACCAGAACAAACCCTGCACTAACCAAAGTAATAGTTGATTCATGCAAGGCGCATTTATATTGCTTCAGGGACATTCGATGCAATGGAATAGTAATGAGTGAAACAATAAATAGCATAAATGCAGGTAGATACAGTGGTTTCGTTGATGCGGTAATTGCCGTATCGAGAATATTATTCCAGCTGATATTCACAACCTTTAATAAGTTACCTATACCCAATTCCGGTAAACGTGTTAGTACTAATAGCACGACAACAATTAGATAAGGCAACCACGCACGAAAGACCGTAAGTTTGATATTGCTTTGTTCTTCGTGGCTCACGATATTACCAAGCCAATGTTTGGGCCATGTTGCCTTATCCGGGAAATCCCATGTATCTTTCGGGATCAAAAAGCGATAACGAACAGCCAATAAAATAATTCCAATACCGATCAAAGCGCCTAATAAAGATGGAAAAGCTGGCCCCAAAAAATATCCAGTTAGAAAATATGGCACTGTAAAAGCAAGACCACCTAATAATGCAAATGGGAAAATAGATAATCCTTCTTTCCAGGATTTATTCTCACCAAAAAATCGCGTCATCATCATTACCATGATGGTTGGCATTAATGTGCCAACAATGGCATGCATCATGGCAGCATAAATAGTGACCTGTTGAATATAGTCGCTAATTGAAATGCCACTTAAAGCTGATGACTCGAGACCATTTTGCACGCCAATTAATATTGGGGTACCTACAGCACCAAATGTTACAGGCGTACTTTGCACCATCATTCCCAGCATAACAGCAGTCATTGCCGGAAAGCCTAATGCCACTAATAACGGCGCAACAATCGCTGCCGGCGTACCAAAACCGGATGCCCCTTCAATAAAACTACCAAATAACCAACAGATGATAATTAATTGCACACGGCGGTCACTGGAGATATTAGAAAACCCCTGCCGTATTATCTGTACGGCGCCGGAATGCTTCATTGTATTTAACAAAAGTATGGCGGCAAAAATAATGAAAAGAATATTAAAGGTAATAAATAAACCTTGAATGGTTGATGCCATGATATTGGCTGTGGACATCTGCCAGACAATACTAGCGATAATGGCAGTCAGTATATAGACAACCGGCATCGCCCATTTTGCAGCAATACGAAAACCAACCAGCATTATGCCGGCAACGAGGATGGGTAAAATGGCAAATAATGCTAATGTCGTAGAATGCATTTTAAGATTATAAGTTAAGATGACCTCAAAAAAAAACTCTCGAATCACGAGAGTTCTTTTGTCAGAAAAATTGACTCATTTTGCCGCAATGCAAAATCAAACTATAAAGCGTTTAATCTAGTTTGCGATTACATTCTTTGAAGTAACCACATCATTACTGAAAGCATAACAACTCGACTCAGCATATTCTTTTGCTAAATCCCGCTTGAACAACCGAATAAGTCGCACAGTTCTGCGTCAATAATGACAGGAGTAATTTATCGACAATAACGTTATAAGCAGGCAAAAAATTTTCGACTAGCGTGAGTTTTTATTTGTCTAGTTTGTTTGACGCTATACAGGAGCGGGCAAGTCGGTCGTTCCCATTAGGAATTCATCAATCGCGGCTGCTACACTTCTACCTTCTGCAATCGCCCAAACAATCAAACTTTGACCGCGACGCATATCGCCAGCTGCAAATACACCATCAACACTGGTTTTCCAGGTTTCAGGATCAACAACTACATTTCCACGCGTGTCGAGTTCGCAACCAAGTTGCTCCAACATGCCAGGTTTTTCAGGACCAACAAAACCCATTGCGAGTAATACCAAATCAGCTGGCAATTCTTTTTCGCTGCCCGGCACTTCTGAAAAGGCCATGTGGCCATCAACATTTTTCATTTCAACTTCGACAAGCTGCAATGCTTTTACATTACCATTACCGTCATCAATAAATTTCTTGGTTGATACTGAATAAACTCGATCAACCCCTTCTTCATGTGCAGATGCTGTACGGAATATGCGTGGCCATTCTGGCCATGGATTATCTGCGGCACGGGTTTCTGGTGGCTTTGACATAATTTCCAGTTGATATACCGTTTTGCAACCCTGACGATTTGCTGTGCCTAAACAATCCGCACCTGTATCACCACCACCGATGATAACAACATTCTTACCTTCTGCACTGACGAAATCAGCAGGCTTTGAATCACCTTCGCAAAGTCTATTTTGCATAGGTAAATAATCCATTGCCTGATAGATACCTTTTAACTCGCGACCTTCTACCAGTAAGTCACGACGATCACAGGCGCCACCGGTTAATAACAATGCATCAAAATCTTTCTTTAAATCATCAACTGAAATGTTGTCGCCAACATGGGCATTGGTTTTGAATTTCACGCCTTCTGCTTCAAGTTGTTCGAGACGTCGATCTAATACTCTCTTTTCCATTTTGAATTCTGGAATACCATAACGTAACAAACCGCCAATGCGATCATCACGTTCAAATACCGTTACATCATGACCGGCACGTGCAAGTTGTTGTGCTGCTGCAAGACCTGCAGGTCCTGAACCAACAATGGCAATTGATTTACCGGTTTGTTTTTCAGCCGGCATTGGTTTAACCCAGCCGTTTTCCCAGGCTTTATCAATGATAGAAACTTCAACTGCTTTAATAGTGACTGGATCATCATTAATGCCTAATACACATGAACCTTCACAAGGTGCGGGGCACAAGGTACCGGTAAATTCAGGAAAGTTATTCGTCGCATGCAGGCGTTTAATTGCTGCATTCCATTGATCGCGATAAATAAGATCATTCCAGTCTGGAATCAGATTGCCTAACGGACAACCCTGATGACAAAACGGAATACCACAATCCATACAACGCGCGGCTTGTTCTTTAAGTGGTGCAACAGGCCACGATTCCATCACCTGATTATAATCTTTTAATCTCTCTTCAACTGGACGGTATGGTTGTGTCATCCGAGCATGTTCCATAAATCCGGTAGCTTTACCCATGAGCGGCCTCCATAATTGCTTCATCTTCGTTTGCGCCGGTTTCTCTTGCTATTTTAATCGCACTCAACACGCGCTTGTAATCTTTCGGCATGACTTTCACAAATTTACCTATGTAGGTATCCCAATCATCAAGGATACGTTTTGCGACCGAACTCTGCGTATATTTCGCATGGTTATTTAATAATGTTCTAACGATATCCAGATCTTCATCGTCTTCCATTGAATCCAGATCAACCATTGCCTGATTACACTTAACAGCGAAGTCACCTGCTTCATCCAGTACATAGGCAATACCACCAGACATACCGGCTGCAAAATTACGGCCTGTTTTACCAATAATGACAACACGACCACCGGTCATATATTCACAACCATGGTCACCTACACCTTCAACAACTGTATTAACACCGCTATTACGAACACAGAAACGTTCGCCAGCGATACCTCGGAAATAAGCCTCACCTTGAGTTGCTCCATAAAGCACAACATTACCTACAAGAATATTTTCTTCAGGTACAAATGAAGAGTTGCATGGTGGATAAACAATTATCTTGCCACCTGATAAACCTTTACCAATGTAATCATTGGCATCTCCTTCCAGTGTCAGTGTCACACCTTTTGGAATGAAGGCGCCAAAGCTCATGCCCGCAGAACCGTTAAAATGTATCTTTACTGTATCTTCCGGTAATCCGGCTGAACCATAACGCCTGGTAATTTCATAACCGAGAATAGTGCCGACGGTGCGATTGGTATTTACCACTGGGAGAGTCATATCGACAGGTTTTTTGCTCTCTAACGCGTCTTTACAAAATGGCACGATGGTCGTGACATCAAGTGATTTTTCCAGACCATGATCCTGTTGTTTAACACAATAGATTTCATCACCCGGACGTGGCGTTGCTTTATAAAGAATCTTGCTGAAATCCAGACCATTTGCTTTCCAATGATCGACTGCTTTTTTGCTATCAATACGGTCAACCTGTCCCACCATTTCATCAACGGTACGGAAACCAAGTTCAGCCATGTATTCACGTACTTCTTCAGCAATAAATTTAAAGAAGTTTTCAACGAATTCCGGCTGACCGGCAAATTTTCTGGTGAGGCTAGGATTCTGTGTTGCTACACCGACCGGACAAGTATTCAAATGACAAACTCGCATCATGATACAACCCATGACAACCAATGGCGCAGTTGAGAAACCAAATTCTTCAGCGCCGAGTAATGCAGCAATCACCACATCACGACCGGTTTTTAATTGGCCGTCAGTTTGTACAACGATACGGTCACGTAAACCATTTTGAATTAATACCTGCTGAGTTTCAGCCAAACCTAACTCCCATGGCAAGCCAGCATGTTTTAGTGAACTCATTGGCGATGCGCCAGTACCACCATCGTAGCCGGAAATTAAAACCACATCAGAATAAGCTTTTGCTACACCAGCAGCAACTGTTCCTACACCGACTTCTGCAACCAACTTCACATGAATACGTGCTTTTGGATTTGAGTTTTTCAAATCATGGATCAGCTGCGCCAAATCTTCGATTGAATAAATATCATGATGTGGTGGCGGTGAGATTAAACCTACACCTGCAGTTGAGTGACGTACTTTAGCAATCCATGGATAAACTTTAGGACCAGGTAACTGACCACCCTCACCTGGCTTTGCGCCTTGCGCCATTTTGATTTGAATATCATCAGCATTAGCCAGATATTCACTGGTTACACCAAAACGACCAGATGCAACCTGTTTGATTGAACTACGACGCAAATCACCATTTGCATCGCGTGTAAAACGATCCGGATCTTCACCGCCCTCACCTGTATTGGATTTACCACCAATACGGTTCATCGCAATCGCTAATGTTTCATGTGCCTGTTTACTAATAGAACCATAAGACATCGCACCCGTTGAAAAACGTTTCATGATGCTTTCAATTGGTTCGACTTCTTGAATCGGAATTGAGTTACCTTTCTTGAAACCAAACAAGCCACGCAAAGTTGCCAGATGCTCGCTCTGATTATCTACTGCTTCGGTATATTCCTTAAAGATTTTGTACTGACCTAAACGCGTAGCATGCTGCAATTTAAATACAGTTTGCGGATTGAACAGATGATATTCACCATCACGACGCCATTGATATTCACCACCCCATTCAAGATCCGGTTTTTTAACCGGTCGATCCGGGAAAGCATTGTGATGACGTTTGCCAGCTTCTTGTGCTACGACATCAATACCGATACCGCCGATACGTGAAGCAGTCCAGGTAAAATATTTATCAATGAATGATTTTTCCAGACCAATAGCTTCAAAGATTTGCGCACCACGATAGGACTGCACTGTGGAGATACCCATCTTCGACATGGTTTTTATCAATCCCTTGTTCACAGCTTTAATGAAATTCTGCACCGCTTTTTCATGCGGCATTTCAGGGATGTGACCTTTGCCGATTAAATCTTCTAACGACTCAAAGGCAAGATAAGGATTAACACAACCTACACCGTAACCAAGTAATACGGCAAAGTGATGGACTTCTCTTGGCTCGCCTGATTCCAGCACCATACTGATCTGTGAGCGGGTGCCGTTGCGTACTAAATAGTTATGTACACCTGATACCGCAAGTAATGCAGGTATCGATGCATTTTCCTGATCAACTGCTCTATCAGATAAAATAAAATAGGTATAACCATCTTCAATCGCTTTATCCGCTTCCTTGCAAACGCGTTCAATCGCTTTTTCCAGACCTTTACCGCCTTCAACAACCGGATAGGTAATATTCAATACGATTGATTTAAAGCCCGGCATGTCCATATCGCGAATACGTGCCAGCTGTTCATTCGTAATAACTGGTGAACTTAATTTAATCTGGCGACAATGTTCAGGCGATGGCTTTAATAGATTCATTTCACAACCAATCGTCGAACCTACCTGTGTCACTAGTTCTTCACGAATACCATCCAATGGCGGATTAGTTACCTGCGCAAAGAGTTGTTTGAAATAGTCATATAATAAACGTGGTCGATTTGATAATACGGCCAACGCAGCATCGGTGCCCATCGAGCCGGTGGGTTCAAGACCATCACGTGCCATTGGTGCCATCAAAATTCTTAAGTCTTCATGGGTATAGCCAAAGGCTTGCTGGCGTTGTAATAACGTATCATGATCCGAACCAACAACTGATTTTGGATCAGGCAAGTTATCGATCGGAATTAAATTATCCTTTAACCACTCACCATAAGGATGTTCATTAACAAACTGGTTTTTGATTTCTTCATCATCAATGATTCGACCAGCTTTAGTGTCGACCATAAAGATGCGACCAGGATGAAGACGTTCCTTGATTAATACATTTTCCGGCGCAACTTCTAACACGCCAACTTCAGATGCCATGATGACCATGTCATCTTTAGTTACATAATAACGCGAGGGACGTAAGCCATTACGATCAAGTACTGCACCGATAACTTCACCATCGGTAAATGCGATTGACGCTGGACCATCCCACGGTTCCATCAAACATGCATGATATTCATAAAATGCCTTACGCTCAGGGCTCATGGTGTCATGACCAGACCAGGCTTCAGGTATCATCATCAATACTGCATGTGGTAATGGACGGCCACACATATGCAGGAATTCCATTACGTTATCAAATGTTGCCGAGTCACTACCACCTTCAATAACAACAGGGAAGATCTTTTGCAGATCATCACCAAATAATTCAGATTCACAAAGTGCTTCACGCGCACGCATCCAGTTCGCATTACCGCGAGCAGTATTAATTTCACCGTTGTGTGCAACATAACGGAAAGGATGCGCCAAGCGCCATTCTGGAAAAGTATTAGTTGAGAATCTTTGATGTACTAATGCCATAGCTGACTCAACATCAGGATCGCCTAGCTCTGGAAACATCGGCGCAATTTGTTCGCCAGTTAACATACCTTTGTAAACAAAGGTTCGGTAAGACAGCGATGGAATATAAAATAGATTTTGTTGCTTTAAGTCAGAGCTCCAGATTTCATTTTCGATACGCTTTCTGATGACATAAAGCTTGCGATCAAAAGCTAAAGAATCCAGATCATCGCTTTTACCGATAAAGATTTGTTTGAATGTGGGTTCATCTTTTTTTGCAGAAGGCCCTAATGATGAGCTGTCGATAGGCACATCACGCCAACCGAGAAACTCTTGTCCTTCTTCTTTAATAATTCTTTCAAATGCATTTTGACAGAATTTGGATTCCTTGGCATCGGTAGGCAAGAACACCATACCTGCACCATAGCTATTAGTTTCAGGTAATTTGATGCCAGATTCGACACATACACGTTGGAAAAACTTGTCCGGCTTTTGAATCAGAATACCAACACCATCGCCTGTGTTTTCTTCACAACCGCAGGCACCGCGATGAAGCAGGTTTTTTAAAATGATTAGAGCATTATCGACAATCTCATGCGATTTAACACCTTTAATATTTACGACAAAACCTACACCACACGAGTCGTGTTCAGTCGACGGTTCATACAGGCCTTTTTGCTCTGGCTTCTGAGTCATATTGAATTCTCTTCTAGTTTTGATTTATAAAGCGGACAGTTTTCGCGGACTACAAAAACATGCCTGGGATATACACCCTGAATCGTCCTAATAGTTCTTATATATAGAGCCTTTTTGTACTTGGGAAAAAGGGTAGAAAGTATAATCAAGCACCCGTGTTATGTCACGGTGCAACATGAGAAAATTACTAATTTGTCCAGAGATGTTTCAGAACAGTGATAAGCAGCTATTTTAAGAAAAATAGACGCATTTTCATCACATTTAGCTATATTTAATCACTTTTTGTGATTTTGCCTAATGTTTTATATCCAATTCCTGCAGACTTTTTATGGTTCTTGGCCATGGCGAGAGATTTTTTGCGACTTCTGGCAATTTTTCAATCTCTTTCACAGCCAGTTGGCGGTTTAGATAATGTCCGTAGATTAAAATAAACCACGGCTTGCCAGCATTGGTAGTCGTCAACTGAACAATCCTGTCTTTATGTTGGGGTAATTTTTTCAAATATACATCGATGGTTGCCTGCTCTTTTGCGCCTATTAGCTGGATAACATAATCACTTGGTTTTTGTTGCATTATCCATTGGCTGTCCTTTTTAGGTTCTTCTGCTTTCGATTCGTCGATATGTTGAACTACTTCCGGAACAATTACTTCTTCTGCTGTTATATCGACTTTAGCCTCTAATGCTTCTTCATCCAGAATAGTGTCTTGCGGTTCTTCTACTACTGCTTCGACAACAATTGGTTCAATCTCTTCTTCTATCTCAACTATTGTTTCAGACTGCTTCTCTTTCACTACGATAGGCGTATCACTTCCTTCAAAAATTTCGATACGCTTTTGCTGTTTGCCTAAATCAACATCTGCAACTAATTCGGGAATGACAGGTAGTGCAAGCTCTTCTATATCTACCGGTTTAATAGTCTTTAATTCAACGACCAGCGTTTCATCTACCAGCTCTGGTAAACTTTCTAATGCATCACCTTTGGTTTCTTTCAGCGGTAATGCAATCTTAATAGGTTCTGTCTGCATGGTGGGTTCGTCGACTTTATGTAACAAAAGCGTTATAGCCGTCGATAAACTCAGTAACAATATACAAACAATAATAATAGAACGATTTTTCGTAATAAGATTACCCAATGATGAAAACCGTTTTGGCTTTAACATCGACTTCTGTTCTGCTGGGTCATTTAGATATTGTTCTACCAGAGTATTTATTCGTCCGGGTAACCCATGTGAGATTCGATGAATTTGTTTGATCGTTTTTTCATCTAGTATGTTAATACTGGAATTACTATCAGGATAACGCTGCTGTAAATACAGGATGGTTTGTTTTTCAGTGAATGCAGGCATCTCTATAATATGCAGACTTTGATTCTCTTCCTGCTCGATACCATAGGCTTTAAGGTTATCGAGAAAATCTGGCTCACAAAATAAACAAATATGAATAATAGCATCGTCGCTATTTGCGGCAACCTTATAAAATAAAAACTTCAATATTTCATCGGGCAAATGATCTACATCATCAATAATCAATGCCGGTATCTGTTGTTTTGTATTACAACGTTTTAACCATTTTTCAAGATCATCAAAACTTAAATCAGTATTTTTTTCATGCATGATCGCATTGAGAATAGTCTTTTCATTCGTTTTGTCATTAGCTTTTAATTTAACGATTGATAAACCGGAATCATCACTTGCAGATAACTCATCGAACAAGCTTGTTTTGCCAGAATGTTTTTCACCTTTTATTAAAATCAGATGATTACTATATTCCAACAAATGTAATATAAGCTCTTGTCGATGTGATATTTCCGGGGTTCTGTAATATAAATCTGCTTGCAACATATTTATATTCTCTGAATCCTTTCCTGCTCAGCAAAGGCAAAACGATCTGTCATTCCGGCTATGTAATCTGCTATAACCCGCGCTGTGTAAGAATCCTTCTCTTCTACATCTGATTCTTCAATCAGTTGTTGAGATTCTTCGTTTAAAAGCGAAGTATCGTTCATATAAGCATCAAACAAAAAAACAATAGTTTGTTTTGCTTTGTCAGTCATTGCCTGCACGCGCTCATGTTGATAAAGGTATTTACGTAAGAATTTTTTTAAAGCCAGATGTTTTTCAAAAATCGATTGACTCATACTGATTATTTTTTCATTACAATTTCTCACATCGTCAACAGAGTCAAGATGTAAACGTTCAATATTTTGTTGACTTGTGTTGACTAAATCACTTACCAGCATATTGATCATGCGACGGATAATTTCATGACGCATAAACCGATCATCCAATTCACCCCATCTGGTTATTACTCGCTGGTAATTTTCTTCTACCAGTTCACATTCTCTCAATTGTTCAATCGTCAATAAACCTGCACGCAAACCATCATCAACATCATGATTATTGTAAGCAATCTCGTCCGCAATATTTGCTATCTGTGCTTCCAGATTCGGTTTCTGTTTATTGATAAAACGTTTACCAATATCCCCAAGCATCTCTGCATTTTTTTTTGAACAATGTTTAAGTATGCCTTCACGCGTTTCAAACATCAGATTGAGACCCGGAAATGCTGCATAACGCTGTTCCAGATGATCAACAATTCGCAATGACTGCAGGTTATGCTCAAAACCACCATAATTTCGCATGCACTCATTTAATGCATCCTGTCCAGCATGACCAAATGGCGTATGCCCGAGATCGTGTGCAAGACAAATGGCCTCTGTCAGATCTTCATTAACCTTTAATTCTCTGGCTGTTGTTCTACCGATCTGAGCAACTTCAATGGAATGAGTCAGACGAGTTCTGAACATATCGCCTTCATGATTGACGAAAACCTGTGTTTTATACTCCAGACGACGAAATGCAGCTGAGTGAACTATTCGATCACGGTCACGCTGAAACTCATTGCGAAAATTAGAACTATAATCGGGATGGACTCGCCCAATACTACTGGACTGTTCTGATGCATAACTTGCAAGTCCCTGAAACAATTATTTATCCTCGCGAAAGATATTTATTAATTGTTTCTTCAAGCATTTCTGTTTTTATATCTGCTGTAATAACAGCTTTTCCAATCGATTCAAGAAGGATAAAATATAAAACGCCATCTTTAGCTTTTTTATCGACTTTCATATTTTCCAACATCTTTTGCATGGTGACTCGTGGATGATTTTTCACAGGTAATCCAGCTTCCATCAGTATGGATTCAATCGTTGCCACAGTTGCTTCATTCAGATAACCCAAACGATAGGATAAATCTGCTGCCATCAACAAACCGCAACCTATAGCTTCTCCATGTAACCATTCTTTGTATTCAAGTGCTGTTTCAATCGCATGTCCAAAAGTATGTCCAAGATTTAAAATGGCGCGTACTCCCGATTCTGTTTCATCTTCGGCAACAACTTCAGCCTTATTAATACATGAACGTTCTATAGCGTAGGCCAAAGCGGCTTCATCACGGTTTATTAATTTTGAAATATTCTTCTGCAACCACTCAAAAAATTTTTTATCTCGAATCAAACCATACTTTATAACTTCTGCTAATCCGGCTGATAACTCACGGCCAGGTAAAGTTGATATTACCGAGGTATCCGCTATAACGCTTATGGGCTGATAAAACGCACCAATCATATTTTTACCAAGTGGATGATTAACTGCAGTCTTGCCACCAACGGAAGAGTCAACCTGTGCTAATAAAGTGGTGGGCACTTGTATAAATTTTACGCCACGTTGATAACATGCTGCAGCAAAACCCGTCAAATCACCAACAACGCCACCTCCCAGTGCGATTAACGTACATGTTCGACTGAATTTATTTTTCAATAATCTGGAAATAATTATATTCAGATGTTCCAATGATTTGGTTTTCTCGCCATCTGGCAAAATTAGCGTTTCTACCTGTTTGTCACTAAGGTTCGATAACAATAAATCGAGGTAATAAGGCGCAATCACCTCATTCGTTATAATTAAAACCTGTTTACTAGTTACATGTTTTTTAATTATCGACTTATCGGATAGCAATTTTTGACCAATATAAATTGGATAACTTCTATCACCTAATTCTACGTTAATTGTTTTCATCGATTTTTAACTTATCTTTAATTTTTTTAACTGCCTGATTTATTGTCAATTTATTAGTTTCAATAATCACATCGGCTATTTCCCGATATAGCGGTTCTCTTTTATGTATTATATCCTTGATTATTTGCAGGCGATCATCTGTTTGTAATAAGGGTCTTCTTTTATCATTTTGAGTTCGTTTCAGTATTTTTTCTGGAGACGAACTCAGATAGATCACCAAGCCGTTTTCTTTCATTACTCTTCTGTTTTCACTACTGAGGACAGCACCACCGCCTGTTGCTAATACAATTGGTTCCTCATTGATCAATAATTCACCGATCATCATTGATTCACGCTTTCTGAAACCGTCTTCTCCCTCTATTTCAAAAATCCAGGGAATGTCCGCTCCGGTTTTTTCCTCTATTTCATGGTCTGAATCAAAAAAGGCCAGTTTGCTTGATTTGGCAAGCTTGCGTCCTATTGTGGTTTTTCCTGCACCCATGGGCCCAATCAGAATAATATTCTTGCTAATGTCCACTATAATCTCAAATCAAATAAATATGGTTAAACTGATTATATAAATAAAAAAGGGATGATACCCAATAGGTAGCATCCCTCAAGAGAATAACATTTATTATTTTTATAATTTAAATCGCTAAATTCTCTTTTAATATTTTCGGCGTAATGAAAATCAACAGTTCGCTTTTGCTGGTATCTGTTGCAGTACGTTTAAACAGAAAACCTACATAGGGTAAATCGCCTAAGAATGGTGTTCTATCAACTGATTTTCTATCTGATGATGAATAAACACCACCCAGAACCACTGTTTCACCATTCTCAACAAGAACAGTTGTTGCAACATTTCGTGTATTAATTGCAGGAACACCCAATACTGTAGTTGAACTAACAGTGTCCTGAGTGACTTTTAAATCCATAATAATCGTATCATCAGGAGTAATTTGAGGTGTAACACGTAAGCTCAATACAGCGTCCTGAAATGAAACACTGGTAGCACCACTTGATGATGCTTGCTGAAATGGAATCTGAACACCTGACTCAATTACTGCTTCTGTCTGATTAGCTGTGATTACACGCGGGCTTGCTATATCTTCGCCTCGACCTTCTGCAATTAATGCAGATAGTTCTAACTGAAGTAAGTATGAACCAATTTTACCTATCGCTAAACCTAAAGCTGTTGCATCGCTTGGAATTGCGGGTAAATCTACAATGTAGTTTTCATTACCGCCAGCATTAAATTCAGTCGTACCTGTGTTTTCAACATCACCCGGCTTTTTACCACCAATAACAAAACCCGGAGCTTCTTCGTCGCGTCTAACCAAGCCGGTAGTCTTACTGTAACCAAATCGAACACCTACATCCTTGGCAAATGATTCATCAGCATTTACGATTCTTGATTCAATTAATACCTGTTTAACAGGAACATCTAGCTTGGTAACCAAACCACGGATAGCTTCCAAACTGGTTGCAATATCCTGAATGATAAGTGTATTTGTTCTTTCATCTATCGATACAGTACCTCGAACTGATAACAAATTACTATCACCATTTTGGATTAACGTTACTAAATCATTTGCGTCAGCATAGTTAACCTGTACAAACTCTGTGCGCAATGGTGCCAATTCTTCAATTTGTTGTTCGGCTTCAAGTTCAAGTCTTTCTCTGATAGCAAGATCTTCCTGAGGAGCGACCATAATCACATTGCCGTCTTTTCGCATACCCAGACCATTTGATTTAAGAATAATATCTAATGCCTGATCCCAAGGAACGTTCTTTAATCTCAAAGTAACAGAACCTTGAACACGATCACTGGTAACCATATTCAAACCGGTAAAGTCTGCAATTAATTGCAGCACAGCTCTTACTTCAATGTCCTGAAAGTTAAGCGATAAACGCTCACCAGAAAATTTAAATTTATTTTTCTTTTGTTGTTCCAATTCATCTTTTGTGAGCGGCTTAAATTCAATGGTATAGGAATTTTCTGCCTGATAAGCCATATGTTCATAATTTTCACTAACTGTAGTAATGGTCATGCGAACATTATTACCACTAGACTTGGTATCAATTTCTTTAACCGGCGTCGCAAAATCAATAACATCAAGTTTTCTATCAAGATTGGCAGGTAACTGTGTATCAATATAATCAACAACAATTTTTCCGCTTTCGAGCCCCATATCAACAGGAATATTTGAATTAGATAATTCAACTATGACTCGTCCTACACCATCTGATCCTCTTCGAAAATCAATGTTTTCAATAGAACCAATCGATTTCATGCTGGACACGCCAGGTGCATTTTCATCCTTCACCTTAATACCACCCTCAACTAGTAAAATAACTTCGTTATCTGAAGTTTCTACGCTGTAAGGTACAGATTGAGATAAATTAACAACAACACGAGTACGACCGTCGGCTTCAACAGCATTAAGACTATTAGCCACGCCTAAGCCGATTGTTAGGGAAGATTTACCTAAGTTTAAATTTACGCCTGGAAAATCCAGAGCAATACGAGCAGGATTATCAATAGTAAAATTTAAAGGCTCAGATGCCAGCGACTCTGACAAAGTCAGTTTGATTTGCACCTTATCATTTGGCAGTGAAGCAAAACTTACAGCATCCAATGAAGCTGCATAGGCTTGAACACTTATCAATCCGAGCATAAAAATTTTAGAATTAAGCTTTATAAATGCATGTAATTTAGCTTTCATGGCCAATTCACCTATCGCAAAATAAATTTTTAAACTTTTGGAAGTCATCATCATTTACCCCTTTGATTCATTTCACTCTTCTTCAACCAAGACTAGTGACGCTTCCCGTTCTTCCCATCTGCCATTAATGGCTTGAAAAATTTCTCTAAGTTGAATTTTTTCTTCAAATATATTGGTTACCTTGCCGATATTCATTCCCATGTATTCACCAACTTTTACTCGATGCACAGTACCTTGAGGATCCAGCACGATTGCCCATTTGTTATCTTCGTTATCCATGGTTCCAACCATTCTCAAACTGTCTAATTCAAATTTTTCAAGCTCTTCCTTGTTTCTAAAGCTGATTTCACGTTTCATTTCCTCAGTCAGACCATCGTCTGCTGCCATTGCATCTTCGACTGTCGGTTTTGGAACTTCAAAAAACGGAGCAAAAGGATCTTTCTTGTTTAATTGCCCTGATTTATATGTATAGGCTTCATACGGCTTGATCTCAGGCAATGGCTCGATCCTACCACCAGGTCTTGCCATGATTTCAGTAATTTGATTTTCAAGATCAGTCATATCATTTAATACACAACCTGATAAAGAAACTATTGCAACCATCGTTACAATCAAATTCATATTGTTGAATAAAGAGTTTTTCTTCATGATCTAATTCTCTTCTTCAAGCGCACGATAAGTTTTAGCAACTGCGCTCATCTCCAGTAGACCAGTTAACTCTTTTTTATTTACTGATTTAATGGCGATATCATGCGTAGTAACAATTCGTGGCAGCGACGCAACGCCACTCACAAATTCACCAAATTGGTGATAGTTACCCGTTACTGTCAATTTAATAGGTAATTCTGCATAGAATTCTTTAGGGCTTTCTTTTAAAGGCTCAAACAGTTTGAACTCCAGACCACTTGCCAGACCGGTTTGTGATATGTCGATAAGTAAACCCGCAACTTCTGTTTTATTGGGCAACTGACGAAGCATATCGCCAAAAGATTGCTCCATTTCTTTCATCTGCACTCTTAAGGCTTTCAAATTAGCTGCTTTCTTCTGTTTTCTTTCTAGCTTTTCTATCTGTTCAAATTCATGTTTTTCCAGCTCAACAAGTTCTTTCTGTTGCTTGGTAATATCGTAATACCAGCCACCTGCAACAATAGCGACAAAAACAAAAGCAAATACAATTAGCTTTACAGGTAAAGGCCAGCCACCAGGATTATTTGGATCAAGATTATTGATATCATCAATAAAACTCATGATTCTTCATCCTCGTTTTCAGATTGAGGAACAACCTGAGAAAAAGTTAATTTAAAAGAATTTATCGTAACACCTTCTTTAGTGACAGCACTCTTCTTGTCTTCTTTAATAACTTGCAAATCTGAACCTTGAATCCATTGGGATTTGTCGATATTTCTCATAAAGGACGAAACCCGGGCATTAGATTGTGCAAGTCCCTCAAGTTTTATTTGACTTCCTTTCTGTTCAAAATTGGTGATAGTAACACCTTCGGGCAGAGCCATTATTAATTCGTCGAATAGTCTTACAACCAGCGGGCGGTTACCCTGAAGTTGTTCAATCGCTCTCATTCTTGAAAGTAAACGACTCTTTTCTTTTTCCAAATTTTTAATTTCTTTAATCTTTTTATTTACACGTTCTATTTCCAGATCGATTCTGGCAATTCTTCCGTTTTGTCTTTCAATCAATTTAGTTTCATACAAATGCCAAACGCCCCAAACAGTTGCGCCCATAATGGCAACTATCACCATTGAAACAAGAAATTTGTTAAGTTGTTCTTTTCTTCGCGCCTCGCGCCAGGGTAAAAGGTTAATTCTTGACATTAACCACCCCCTCTTAAAGCTAACCCACAAGCTATCATCATAGCGGGCGCATCATTACTCAAAGCGTTGATTGAAATTTTTGATGCAAGAGTCATATTTGAAAATGGATTCGCAATAGTGGTTGGTAATTGCAATCGATTTTCCACTAGCTCGCTGATTCCGGCTATCGATGAACAACCACCAGCTAAAATTAGTTGATCAATGTTGCTAATTTGGCTGGATGCATTAAAAAACTGAATAGCACGCCCAATTTGTGACATCATATTTTCTTTAAAGGGTTCCAACACTTCCGAACCATAATTATCTGGCAGGCCACCTTTACGTTTAGCCAAACCAGCTTCTTCAAAAGACAAACCGTAACGACGCTGGATTTCTTCAGTTAGCTGCGAACCACCAAAATTATCTTCGCGTGAATAGATAATTTTCATATTTTCCAACACGCTAAACGTAGTCGTGTTTGATCCTACATCAGCGATAGCGATAACTTCTTTGGGCTGACTCTCAGGCAGATTTTTCGCAATAATAGAGACTGCGTTTTCCAACGCGAACGATTCAATATCGACAACTTTTGCAGTTAAACCACCAAGATTAACAGCAGCAACAACGTTATCAACAAATTCACTTCGTGAAGCCGCGAGTAATACATCCACCCTGTCAGCAGACTCTTCTGATGGGCCTATAACCTCAAAATCCATAGCCACTTCTTCTAATGGGAAAGGAATATATTGGTCAGCCTCTATTTGAATCTGATTTTCCATATCATCATCTGATAAGCCTGCCGGCATGGTAATAATTTTGGTGATAACCGAGGAACCCGCTACGGCTACAGCCGCGGTCTTTATTTTTGTGCCTGACTTCTTAACTGCCTTGCCAACTGTCTCGCCTACCAGCTCAAGATCATTAATCGTTTTATCAGCAACAGAATGTTGAGGAAGGGCTTCCACTGCATAGCTTTCTACATGATACTTACTGCCGCTACGACTTAACTCGAGCAACTTTATTGCAGTTGCGCTAATATCGACACCCAGTATGGGTTGAGATTTTTTCTTAGACAAAAACACAGTTTTTTCCTTTTGGTGTCATGAGTTATATGCCATACATGAAACACAACATTAACTTATCATGGCTACTATAGCCAAGAGAAATATAGAAAACAAATAGTTTTTGCGCTTTGTTAAGGTAATTTCTTCATTTTTACAATTAAATTAAAAAAACAGAATATATATATCTTTTGAGATATTATCCCCACTAGATGTTGCGTTTTATCTTTAATTCACTACTCGCATTTTTGGTCCTCGGCATGGTTGTCGTGGTTATTCTGTCTGCCTATGTAGTGCCACAATTGCCAAATATAGATACGTTAAGTGATGTAAGGATGCAGGTGCCTTTACGTATATATAGTAAGGACCTCTCGCTTATTGCTGAATTTGGAGAAAAAAGACGGCGCCCGGTCAAAATTGAAGAAGTAAATCCGCTACTAATAAAGGCATTTCTGGCAGCCGAAGATGATCGCTTTTATATTCATCCAGGTGTGGATTGGCAGGGTCTTGTACGTGCAGCGTATTCATTATTGAAAACCGGTAGTAAAAAACAGGGTGGTAGTACGATTACCATGCAGGTAGCAAGAAACTTCTTCCTTGGCAGAGAAAAGACCTATTTAAGAAAACTCAATGAAATCTTTTTGTCGCTAAAAATAGAACGCGAACTAAGCAAGGATGAGATCCTAGAATTATATTTGAACAAGATTTACCTAGGACAACGTGCTTATGGTGTTGCGGCAGCAGCCTATGTTTATTACGGCACAGATATTAATTCGCTCTCTTTGCCACAGGTTGCCATGATCGCCGGATTACCCAAAGCGCCTTCAACTACAAATCCAATTATCAATCCTGAACGTGCAATTAACAGAAGGAATTATGTGCTAGAGCGAATGCTTATACTCGATTTTATTACTAAACAGGAATATGAAGAGGCTAAAGCAATGCCGTCCAGCGCCTCTTTACATTCTGCATTCATCGAAGTTGAGGCGCCTTATGTTGCAGAGATGGTAAGAAATGATCTGGTTTCTGAACAGGGCGAAGAAGTCTATAACACCGGCTTAATTGTAACTACGACCATCAGGAATAATAATCAAAAGGCAGCTAATTTGGCTATTAGAAATACGTTATTAGAGTATGACGCACGTCATGGTTACCGTGGTCCGGAACACTCCATCGGTAGTGATGCCAACCCGGATGAACAGAGCAAGATTGAATTATTAGATAGCTTTTCTGCGGTAGCCAATCTTTATCCGGCGTTAGTCACAAAAGTTAATGAACAATCTATTTATGCCTATCTTACCGGTATTGGTGAAGTTGAAATCGATTGGGAAGGACTAAAATGGGCCAGACGATATATAAGCGAAAATAGACGCGGTGACGAACCTAAAAATGCAAATGAGATCTTATCTAAAGGCGATGTTATACGACTTAAGGAAACAAAAGAAGGCAAGTGGCGCCTGACACAAATTCCGGAAGTTGAGGGCGCGCTGGTATCGCTCACCCCTGAGACAGGAGCATTATTAGCGCTTGTTGGTGGTTTTGACTTTTATAAAAATAAATTTAATCGTGCAACACAAGCCAGAAGACAACCGGGGTCAGGCTTCAAACCTTTTATCTATTCTGCAGGTTTGGCAGCAGGCAAAACTGCGGCAAGTGTTATTAATGATGCACCAATCGTATTTGATGACCTTGGCATTGAAGATGAATGGCGTCCGGAAAACTACAGTAAAAAGAGTTATGGACCAACACGTTTACGTGAAGCACTAACAAAATCCCGCAATCTGGTATCGATTCGACTACTCCACGAAATTGGAATACCGTTTGCTTTAGAACATGTTAAGAAATTCGGTTTCGATACATCCCGACTCGCCGGGAATCTGTCACTGGCTCTGGGAAGTGCTGAATTAACCCCCTGGGAACTTATTAGAGGTTATAGCGTATTTGCTAATGGAGGCTATTTAATTGAGCCTTATTATGTCGACGAAATTAAAACTTACATGGATGAATATATCTTTGAACACAAACCATTAACTATGTGTGATACCTGTAACGAGATAGACACTACATCTACTGCACCTGAAGAAACTGCTAATGAGGAAAATATTAGAGGACTTGATGAGTTCGAATCTAAAATAACAACAGAAGATGTTCAACAGGCTATTACTGAAGATTTAACAAGTGAAGCTGAAGAACCTTTCAATGCCCCCCGTGTAGTTGATGCGCGTAATATATGGATTATGAATTCAATTACGCGTGATGTAATCAAATTAGGTACCGGCAGACGAGCCTTATCATTGGGTAGAAATGACCTTTCAGGAAAGACAGGCACCACTAATGATCTTCACGATGCATGGTTTTCAGGTTTTAATTCAAAAGTTGTAACTGTGTGCTGGGTAGGATTTGACGACTATACACCTTTAGGCAGAGGTATAAATGGAGCCGAGACAGGCGCCAGTGCAGCATTACCTATGTGGATTGACTACATGAAAATCGCGTTAGATGGAATGCCCGAAGCAATTATGAACAGACCTGAAGGTTTGGTGAACGTCAGAATTAACCCAACGACAGGAAATTTGTCTTCGGCATCTGATCCCAATGCCATATTTGAAGTCTTTAGATCTGAAAATGTACCTGAACAAAGTCAAGATGAAGGCTCTAATGCGATTCTGCTGCAGGATACTCAATCTGACAATGAGCCCTCACAATTATTCTAATTTTTATTTTAGATTATGAACAAACGCATTCGTCAAGAAATTGCGCTTAAAGCGGCAAAGATTCTGTTCGAAAGTGGGCAGGATGATTATCTATATGCAAAAAAAAAAGCTGCTGCGCAAGTAGGCATTTTCGATAATAAAGCATTACCAAGTAACATAGAAATCGAATCCGCATTGATTGAATATCAAGTAATATTTCATTCAGACAATCACAATTGTAAGCTTAACGAGTTTAGACATATCGCATTTAAAGCAATGCATTTATTTAGAAAGTTTGAACCACTATTATCTGGGTCTGTACTAAATGGCACAACACATAAACACTCAGAAGTTATAATCCACTTGTTCGAAGACTCTCCGGAACTCATTGGCTTATTGCTAGAACAACAACAAATTCCTTATCGTATTTGCGAACGCCGATTACAGTTTAAAAAACATTCGCCGGGATATTTTACTGCCTACTCCTTTCTTGCCGGTAATATTGTAATTGTTGCTATTATTTTGCCATTTGATTCAAGAAGACATTCACCGCTTGATCATGTCACTGGAAAACCAATGCAACGGGCAACGATAAACCAACTTGAAAAATTGATTGATAATCAAACTCTGTCGGTCATTATTTAACAACGACACACTATGACCGAAATTATATATCGAATCGCACTGGATACACCTTTGCGCAACCTTTTTGACTATTTGCCATCCACAAAAGAACAGATAATAAATATAGGCAGCAGAGTAACTGTCCCGTTTGGCAAAAGAAAAGAAGTCATTGGTATCGTGCTTGAAATTAGCAAGCATAGTGAATTAGGGATTGATAAATTAAAAAGGGTTACGAGCATAATTGATAACCAGCCAATTCTTGATTCAAACTTATTGAAATTGATTAACTGGAGTAGTCGCTACTATCACCACCCTATTGGTGAAGTTGTATTTAGTGCATTACCTGTCTGGTTTAGACAAGGGAAGCCTCTGGATAAACTTTACGATAAATATTGGGCAATCACAGATGCCGGATTGAATATTGATTGCAATGATTTAATCCGCTCACCAAAACAGGCTCAATTACTAAACTTTTTTCAACAACATAAACATCTTCAGGAAGATGATCTGCTTTCAAAATTTCCACGGTGTAAAACAGTTTTAAAAAAACTCGTTGATAAAAAATGGATCATGTCAGGCAATGCAAAAGAAAACATTAACACCCTGCATATTGCTAATCGCACAAATGAACCAAACAAACATCAACGTGAAGCTAATGAACTAATCATTAGTCAACTCGACCAACACCATATTTATTTATTAGATGGTTTAACAGGTAGTGGTAAAACTGAAGTTTATCTCACAATCATGGAAGAAACCCTGAAAAAGGAAAAACAATGCCTAATCTTATTACCGGAGATTGGACTCACTCCACAAGTTGTACAACGATTTAACAAACGTTTTAAATGTCATATCGTTGTACAACATTCAGGTCTGTCTGATAAAGAAAGGGGGCGTGCCTGGCTTGATGCGGCTAGTGGAAAAGCACAAATTATTCTGGGAACTCGATCAGCCGTCTGGATGCCGCTGAAGAACCCGGGTTTGTTTATTATTGATGAAGAACATGATCTTTCTTACAAGCAGCAGGATGGGTTACGTTATTCTGCAAGAGACATATTAGTAAGAAGAGCACAACAGGAAGCCCTGTCTATTATTCTTGGCACAGCAACACCTTCACTTGAATCATTCAATAATGTTCAGCTAAAACGTTATCAGCATTTAATATTGCCCGAACGAGCTGGAGAATCAACAATGCCGACTTATCATCTAAGTGATATAAAAGGCAAAAAAATGCATGGTGCAATATCGCAAGCCTTGATTGATGAGATGACTCTGCATCTGGAGAATAACAAGCAAGTCTTACTATTTTTAAACCGTCGCGGCTATGCGAATCAGCTATTTTGTCATGCGTGCGGAATGGTTGCCCAATGCGAACGATGTGAAACTCCATACACATTTCATAAGAGCAGGAACAAACTCATTTGTCATCATTGCGATGGCCAACGACCACGACCAATAAACTGTAATCACTGTCATGAAGAACTGCTGTTAATAGGGCATGGAACAGAGCGAATTGAAGAAACGCTTAAAACACATTTTCCGGAAAAAAAGATTGTCCGGATAGATCGTGATACCACTCGCAGGAAAGATGCATTTGAACATTACTTAAATGATATCCAGTCTGGACAATCACAAATTTTATTAGGCACACAGATGCTGGCAAAAGGCCACCATTTTCCAAATGTTACTCTAACAGCAATCATTGATACTGATAGATGTCTATTTTCAACTGACTTTCGGGCAAGTGAACGTTTGGCACAATTATTTATTCAGGTGAGTGGGCGAGCAGGTAGAGGTAAACACCCCGGCAAGGTATTTGTTCAAACGCATTATCCTGAGCATGAATTATTTCAAACCCTTATACATCAGGGTTATCGTGCATATGCTAAAAAATTACTGGCTGAGAGAAAACTTGCTGGCTTACCGCCTTATCAATACATGGCCTTGCTAAGAGCAGAAGATAATCAATCAGAGCAATGCCGATTATTTCTATTAAAAGCACGTGAATTATTCATGCAGCTGAATCAAAAAAATCTAAGCTGTTTTGGGCCACTTCCCTCAATGATAGAAAAGCGTAGCGGTCGTTATCGCTGGCAATTAATTATAGAATCCGATTCAAGAAATAATTTGCATAAACATCTGAATGAATGGCTGATGCAACTCAATATGATTAAACTGTCTAAAAAAGTACGATGGTCGCTGGATATTGACCCTCAAGACATGGCATAACAATATGAAAAAACTCTTATTTACAACAGTACTAATATTACTTTTTGTTGGTTTGACCCAAGCTGAAGACTGGCCAGTTAAAATTACTCAAGAGCTTGCCTATCTGGATGTAGTGCATAATGGTCAAACGGTGCGTATTCAACGTAAACAATCTGCATCAAGTACGGTCAATCCTGACTATGCAAAGACATCCAGACCGTGCCCACCTTTCTGTATTCAACCAATAAAGCTTGCTGAGAATGTCGAAACAGTAGGAGAACTAGAAGTAATTAATTATTTAAGAGAGGTTTCCGCCGGCAATAAATCAATACTCGTCATTGATTCGCGCACACCTGACTGGGTAAGTAAAGGTTCAATACCCGGTAGCGTAAATATTCCCTGGACCAAACTAAAGCCGGATGCCGGGGCAGACCCATTTACCATATCAGATATTTTACAGAATCAATTCGGTGTAATCAGTCTGGAAGGTTTGTGGGATTTTACCAATGCCAAGACATTAGTTTTATTTTGCAATGGCATGTGGTGCGGACAATCACCAAGCAATATTCAAACCTTGTTAAGATATGGCTATCCGGCGAATAAATTAAAATGGTATAGAGGTGGAATGCAAGATTGGGAAAACCTTGGTTTGACAATTGTTAAATAATTGCACTTCTGTTGCTTTTACAAAACGCATAGAATGTCGGCTTTTTTGAGGCATTGCATTGAAAGATATAATTAAAAACCTTGTTGGAGACGCGCTGGAGAAGGTTGCCGGTAGTCACCATTTTGTCCTGCCTGAAAGTTATGCAATCCAGATTGAACAAACACGTGATGCTTCTCATGGCGATTACGCGTGCAATATTGCAATGGTACTTTCAAAACAGGTTGGCATGAAACCACGCGATCTTGCTAATTTAATCAAAGATGCTACTACTGACAATGAATATATTCTCAAAATAGAACTAGCTGGTCCTGGTTTCATTAATTTCTTTATTGATGCCACAGCCTATCACTCGATCATTCCGGAAATCTTTGAACAAGGTCATGACTTTGGTCGTTCTACATCAGAAGAACACCAAAAAGTTTTACTGGAATTTGTCTCGGCAAATCCAACAGGGCCTTTACACATAGGTCATGGACGTGGCGCTGCATACGGCGCAACGGTTGCTAATCTACTTCGTTTTGCCGGTTTCGACGTCACCTGTGAATATTATATCAATGACGCTGGCAGACAGATGGACATACTCGCAGCGAGTATCTGGTTACGTTATCAACAGGTTTTTAATAATGCTTTATCGTTTCCGGATAATGCCTATCAGGGCGATTATATTAAATTACTTGTTAATAACATCGTTGAGTCTCATGGCGATCAATATACATATGATCTGGATGCAATTAACGAAGCTATGGCTGATGATGATGCAGAACGACGTCTGGATTCTATTATTCGCATATGTAAGGAAGCGCTCGGTAAGGATTGTTATCAACTTTTCTTTAAAGCTGGTCTTGATTCCATTCTCCAGGGAATCAGGGAAGATCTAGAAGAGTTCGGTGTTTGTTTTGAGAACTGGTTTTCAGAACAATCTCTGGTTGATGATCATACTGTCGATGCCTGTCTAGAAAAGCTTGAAGAAGAAAAATGGATACTGGAAAAAGAAGGCGCCAAGTGGTTTGCCTCAAGCCGACTTGGCGACGAGAAAGATCGTGTATTAATTAGAGAAAATGGTCAGGCAACCTACTTTGCTTCAGACATTGCTTACCATAAAAATAAATTTGATCGTGGCTTTGATAAAGTAATTAATATCTGGGGAGCTGATCATCATGGTTATATTGCCCGTGTAAAAGCGGCCATAACAGCGCTGAATTATGATGCTGGCAAACTGGAAATCCTACTAGTTCAGTTTGCCACCTTGTATCGAGGCAAGGAAAAATTACAGATGTCCACTCGTTCCGGCGAATTCATCACGCTTAATGAATTGCAACAAGAGGTTGGTAAGGATGCCGCCCGTTTTTTTTATATCCTGAGAAAAAGTGAGCAACATCTAGATTTTGATCTGGAACTGGCCAAGTCTGAATCTAACGATAATCCTGTCTATTATATTCAATACGCCCATGCGAGAATTTGTAGTGTATTTCGTCAATTATCTGAAAAGGGTTTTATATATGATCGCAAAGATGGACTGAATAGTCTGTCAAACTTGACTGAACCACATGAGATGAAATTATTGGCAACATTAACACGGTTCAGGGATGTAATTAATAGTGCAGCATTAAATTATGAGCCACACCAACTCGCATATTATCTGCGAGATTTGGCAAATGATTTCCATGGGTATTACAATGCGTCACAGTTTATTGTTGATGATACAGTCATTCGAAATGCAAGAATGACGCTTATTGATGCCTGTAAGCAGGTATTATTAAATGGCTTGAGTTTATTAGGCGTATCAGCTCCTGAAAAAATGTAATGTCCAGAGATTATAAAAATATCAAGCAGAAAAAGCGTGAACCTGTCGCTAATCGCTTTAGTCATATCTTATCTTTTATAACTGGTCTGACTCTGGGCTTATTTATTGCCGTAATTATATATTTTCAAAAAGCCGGTGAAACCGTCGAAAAAAATAATGTGTTACTTAGTAAAACCATTGAAATGAACACATCTATCACAAAGACAGAAACCAGCGAAGAAAATGCTAACCTGCCCGAACCCACCTTTGATTTTTATACAATACTTCCAAATAAAGAGATCAATATTTCTGAGTGGGAGTCAGTAGAAGAAGATTCGCCGGTATTACCTGCACCTAATCAACCCTCAATGCTCGTATTACAGGTTGGTTCATTCACTGAATTTAATAAGGCAGACGAAATTAGAGCCAAACTGGCATTATTGGGAATCAATGCAGATATACAACGCGTTGTTATCAACGGCCAGGATATTCGACATCGTGTACGTATCGGTCCTTATGAAAATTCTGATCAGTTACAACAGGCAAAAAACCGATTGCTAGAAAATGATCTGGATTTCATGCTGCTGAAACTTAAAATGGAAGATATCTAGTCAAAGTACTCCATCACAACCCCTGATATATCTTATAAAAATTCCTAAATTTAATAGTTTGATAAATTAACTATTTCTCAAAATAGCAAACAGGAAAAAATTATGTAAATTTCGTGGCTAAGACACGTTTTTCGTGTAATATTTCTTCATTGTTAGAATAATTTATTCGCTCAAAAAGCTGATGAATGATTTAGATTAAAATAAAAATCTAAATCTTGTTGCAATGTATTGTTTACGTACTCAAATCAGACCAAACTAGGTGACGAAATAAATGGATACAGAGTTACCGGACGTTGTCGTTGTCGATGATAACGCTGTTATGCTGAAATATTTTGAGCACGCAACTAAAAATCTTGCACTGGAACTACACATGTTCAAATCTGCAAATGCGGTATTGCCTTTTCTCATGGAAAACAAACCGCAATTACTTTTTCTTGATATCATCATGCCGGAAAAAGATGGTCTGACTTTACTGCAAGAATTACGAAGAATTCCTCTCCATCTTGATACACTCGTTATCATGATTACATCCAAGGATTATGTGCAGGATAGAACGGTAGCCAAAAAATTAGGCGCAGTGGAATTTTTAACCAAGCCTATGCCAATGGTAGCAATTACCGATATAATATTGAAATACATAAATAAAGATAATCCTTACTAAATCATATAAACTAGATTGATGGCAAAATCGTATCTCCACTTTTGGGGTGTGCGGGGTTCCCATGCCTCACCCTTCGATTCCCATCTGCAGGTTGGTGGCAATACGTCCTGTGTGGAGATCAATGTCAATGGTCACATTCTTATATGTGATGCTGGTACAGGCATTATTACTTTGGGCAACAAACTGGCCGCACAACAAAATATCAAGGAAGTTACTGTCATCCTGACACACTATCACTGGGACCATATTTGCGGATTACCTTTCTTTGAACCGGCATTTATTCCGGGCTGGAAAATTAATTTCTATGGGCCCGGTGAATCTATTCAGGAAATGAAACAAAATCTGGATTCACAAATGCAGGCACCATACTTTCCGATCAATACTGAAAACTGGATGGCAAATATTAATTACATACCTCCAAGCACAAAAAAAATTCGCGTGGGTGATATGGTTGTAAAGCATCATTGTGTCCATCACCCGGGTATTACCTATGGCTATACTGTTGATACCGGTAAACAGAAAATTATTTATGTCTCGGATAATGAATGCCAGTTTCTTGATAAATCTATCAAGATGAAAATGACCGAGTTTAGCGAAGAAGAACAGACTTTTTTAAAGGAAATAAATCGTGGAGAATATGAATATGAACTAAAGAGTATCAAAGATGCTGATATTCTTATTCATGATTCACAATATACGCCGGAAGATTACGAGATCAAGCGTGGCTGGGGGCACTCCTGCTATGTTGATGTTGTAAATAGTTCTATTGATGCCGGTGTTAAACAACTCTATCTCTTTCATCATGATCCTAGCAACGATGATAGTGCGATTGAGGAAATCCACGAAAAATCCATCAATATCATCCAGTCCAGAAACTCGTCATTGAAATGTTTTATTGCCAGAGAAGGATTGGAAGTCGAACTGAATTAAGTATTACTGTGTTATATTTTATGCAAGTCACTCTTAACAGCGAACCATCCCAACTGGATTGCTCAGTTAGTCTGGAAACATTTTTCCAAAAATTATAGTTATATGGAAAACATGCTGATGAACAAAATACTAATATTATTCCAAGAAGTGAATATCATGATGTGCTTATTCAGTCTGGCGACAACATTGAAATCAAATAAGCCATAGGCGGAGGTTAATCGACATGGCTACTAAAGAAGAACCATTAATAATTGCCGGAAAATCATATACCTCAAGATTATTAGTTGGCACTGGTAAATATAAGGATATAGACGAAACTGCTGAAGCAATCATAGCAAGTGGTGCGGAGATCGTCACTGTTGCCTTGCGTAGAACTAATATCGGTCAATATAAGAATGAGCCCAGCCTGCTGGAAGTAATCTCTCCGGATAAATACACGATACTGCCTAATACTGCCGGTTGTTATGATATCAACTCTGCTGTCCGAACCTGTCAGTTGGCGCGAGAACTACTAGATGGTCATGATTTGATAAAACTTGAAGTCCTCGGAGATGAAAAAACACTTTATCCTGATATGCCGGCAACCATGGCAGCTGCAGAGGTATTGGTAAAAGATGGTTTTAAAGTAATGGTTTATTGTACCGATGATCCGATACTCACTAAACGATTAGAAGAAATGGGTTGTGTCGCAGTCATGCCATTGGCAGCTCCTATAGGTTCCGGCCTTGGGATTCGCAACCCATATACAATCCGTACAATAATCGAAAATGCATCAGTTCCAATTATTGTTGATGCAGGTGTTGGTACTGCATCTGATGCCAGTATTGCTATGGAACTTGGCTGTGATGGCGTATTAATGAATACCGCTATTGCTGAAGCAGGAGATCCGGTTTTGATGGCAAGTGCTATGCGCAAAGCGATTGAAGCCGGGCGCGAAGCCTTTATTGCTGGCAGAATGCCGAGACGAGCTTATGCAAGTGCTTCATCGCCAGTTGATGGCAAGTTTTTCTAGATACATTGATAAGCCGAAAACCATTACGTGCTATTCGTAGTTTTGTTAGACGTGAGGGGCGGCTAACAGATGCACAGCAATGTGCATTAAATGAGTATTGGTCAAATTATGGTGTCGACTTTCAGGAAAATGCATTTGATCAAAACAGCTTATTCAAACGGCGTGCGCCTTTAATCATTGACATAGGTGCAGGTACCGGAGACAGTACACTTTATCAGGCAATACAGTTTCCCAAGAATAACTATCTTGCGATTGAAGTGCATCGTCCCGGTGTAGGCCATCTGTTAAACGAAATTCATAAGGCCCAATTAACTAACATCAAGGTAATCAATCATGATGTTATTCCCGTTCTGGAGAAACAAATTACCAATCGAAGCATAAGCCAGTTCTTTATCTTTTTCCCTGATCCCTGGCCTAAAAAACGACATCATAAGCGTCGACTGATAAATGCTTATTTAATTAATCTCTTGAAACAAAAACTAACGCGACATGGTCGTATACATATTGCGACAGACTGGGCAGATTATGCAGATCATATTAGTGAGGTATTTAAGCAGGATAATGATTTAGTCAATCTGGCTGGTCAGAATAATTTTTCACCCAGACCAAACTGGCGGATAGAAACACGCTATGAAAAACGCGGTCAGCGACTATCTCATGAAATATATGATTTTTGTTTTACTCTCAGGTAAATAAATCTGCAAAGGAATGAATGGCATAAAATTCCATTGTATCCTGTGCGTCTATCTGACTATCCGGCTTGGCAATCGCCAGACAATGTTCAATACCATACTGTTTCGCGGAGCGAAGCACAGTTAAATTATCATCAATTAATAATGCTCGTTCTTTGCAAAAAGAAATTCTGTCATTGAGTTTATGCCAAAACTCCTGTTCTTCTTTTGCATAGCCAATATCATGTGAACTAATGATGTGATCAAAATAACTATCAATTCCAGTAATTTCCATCTTTAATCCAACAAGCTTTTGGTATGCATTTGTTACCAAAACCACATTCAAGTCCTTTGCCGCCAGATGCTGCAGAAAAGACTCTGCGTATGGCCGCATTTTTATAAGATGTTCTGCATGAGAATTAAGTGCAAACACATCGAAACCAAGTCTATCTGTCCAATAATCAAGACAATACCAGGGTAACTTTCCTTTCTCTTTCTCATACCAATCCATCAGTTGCTGCAAGGCCTGTGTCGCAGTTATGCCCTGCAATTCACCCCAGTGCTTTGGCAATAATACTTGCCAAAAATAATTATCGAAATACAAATCCAGCAGCGTGCCATCCATGTCCAGCAAGACGGTATCTATATTGTTCCATTCAAAGGTAGCTGTCATAACTCTCTCTGGAGAGGTAGAATAAAATTATTATCAAGCATACACGATTAAGGCTTATGTCGCTTATACAAGCATCACAACTTGAAATATTAAAAAAAGAAGTTTTATCAATTGCACAGGAAGCCGGTGAGAAAATACTCCGGATCTATGAAACAGGTTTTGATATCGAACGCAAAAATGATAATTCACCATTAACAAATGCTGATATGGCTGCACATAAGCATATTTGTGCTCGCCTGAAATCGTTAACCCCGAAAATACCTATTTTATCAGAGGAATCGTCACATATTCCCTACGAGGAAAGACAACAATGGCAACAATATTGGCTGGTCGACCCACTGGATGGAACACGTGAATTTATAAAACGTAATGGCGAATTTTCAGTCAACATTGCCTTGATTGAAAAAAACCGATCAATACTTGGTGTTATTTATATCCCAGTTTCCGGTGAAGCCTACACTGCTGCATCTGGTATTGGTGCAACTAAAATCGATAGCGATGGTAATGAACTTGTTATTAATGTTGTTAAAACAAAACCGGATAACATCACTATTGCCGGAAGTCGCTCTCATGGTAATGAACGTTTACAGAACTTTATCACCAATTTGCCAGACGACTCGGAAGTATTATCTATTGGCAGTTCTTTAAAATTTTGTCTGGTAGCTGAAGGAAAAGCTGATATATATCCGCGCTTCGGCCCTACGTCGGAATGGGACAGTGGAGCTGCACAATGCATTGTTGAAGAGGCAGGGGGTATTGTCGTAGATACAGGTTTTAATTCGCTACGTTATAATACCAAGGCTTCTTTGTTAAATCCGCCATTCCTGGTTATTGCAGATCGTGAATTTAATTGGCAACAATATCTTTAATTTAATCAAATTTTCTCGTCAAAATTTTCTTTCATTGAGACTTTAAGTACCTCGGTTTTCTCTCCACTGTGGCAAATAATAATTCGCTGGAAAAATATATTATTTGGCACCCTTATCAGAGTATGACCAGAACCATTCGTCTCTGACTTTAATGTTGTATAAAAAAGATTAAGCCCAATCACTTTACCTTTCACCCCAACTTCTTTATCGGGTTCTCTTATTTCTATCGTGTCACCAAAATTAAATGGTGGGAAGATAAGTAATAGAAAGGAACAGGATACATTACTCAACACACTCCAGACGCCAACAAAACCAATAGCGACCAGCATTAAGACACCTGACAAAGACGTCAGTATTACTGTTAAAGATATACCAACTTGTCTGCATATTAACAAGACAATAGCAACAATAATGAACCACTTAATAAGTCCTCTGACCGGAATTAAAATGGCTTCACTTAATTGTATGTTCTTTTGATACGCTAATAATGTGCGTTGTATAAAATAGTTTGAAAAATAACCAATAGCGATAATAATGATTATCTCAATGAATAACATTAAGTACTTTACTTCTTCCATAACTGATATTAACTCTTTACTAAATAATAGGTGGTTCAGCCGGCTTACGATTATCCGTCGACGGATCTATTTCATTATTAAATTCTTCAATTTTATCTACAATTTTTTCACTTGGTTTAAAAGAGGCAATATGAAATAACGCTTCACCTTCATTAACAAGAGGAATATTCGTCCGACCAACAATAATTCCATTTATATTAGCTAACACTTGCTCTTCATTTTCGCCAAAAGGATCTGAGACAACACCCAATACATCCTGTTTATTAACCTTGGAACCCAAACTGACCAGCGATCTTAAAATACCACTCTGTGGTGCCCTGACCCAGGTACTGGATTTTGCTACCAGCGGTTCAATTTGAAAACGCGATGTTTTAAGTTTCGGCAACATGCCGATTTCACGCATTACGGAAATAATTCCTTTGACGCCAGCACGAATTGAACCTTCATCAAAACGTAATGCCTCACCAGCCTCATATACGATAACAGGTATATTCATTTTATTAACTGCCTGTCTTAATGATCCCTCAACAAGAGCAGTATTAATAATGACCGGTGAATAAAAAGCTCTGGCCATTTTCTCGGTTTCCTTGTCTTTTAGAAAAGCCCTAATTTGTGGCAGATTGTCCCTGTGTATGGCTGCCGTATGCAGATCAATACCGTGTGTACACTTATGTACTATTTCTTTTAAAAACAGATTAGCTAAACGTGCTGCCATTGAGCCCTTTTCTGATCCAGGAAAAGATCGATTAAGATCTCGACGATCAGGCAAATAACGACTTTGATTTATAAAACCGAACAGATTAACAACAGGTACTGCAATTATAGTACCTTTTAACCGATTCAATACCTTGGAGTTCAAGACGCGACGAATAATTTCAACACCATTTATCTCATCACCATGTATTGCTGCCGAGATAAATAATATCGGCCCATCAGTTTTACTATGTATGACATGCACCGGCAAACCAATCTCGGTACGGGTATACAAGGCAGGTAAAGGTAAATCAAATATCTTTTTTTGACCTGATTTAATTACAACATCACCGATAATAATTGGCGCGCGCATTAATTAGTGTGCTCCCTTAGTGCGAGTTCTTCCTTTCCTAGCGTTCATTTCAATAAACTTGATTATCATCCCGGCAATATCTTTACCTGTCGCGTTTTCAATACCCTCTAAACCCGGAGAAGAATTTACTTCCATGACCACCGGGCCATTATTGGAACGAAGAATATCAACACCGCAAACATTAAGTCCCATTGTATTTGCAGCCTTTACCGCTGTCTTTCTTTCCTCGGGTGTTATCTTGATCAATGATGCTGACCCACCGCGATGCAAATTCGAACGAAATTCACCTTCAGCGCCCTGACGCTTCATAGCGGCAACAACCTTCTCACCAACAACTAGACAGCGTATGTCAGCTCCTCCTGATTCCTTGATAAATTCCTGCACCAAAACGCTGGCATTTAGTCCAAGAAAAGATTCAATTACACTTTCAGCTGCCTTCTGTGTTTCAGCAAGCACAACACCAATGCCCTGTGTTCCTTGTAATAATTTAATTACCAGCGGACTACCACCCACCATCTTAATCAAGTCCTTAATATCATCAGGCTTGTTGGCAAAACCGGTAATCGGCATACCAATACCTTTACGTGATAAAAGTTGCATAGCGCGTAATTTGTCACGGGAACGGGAAATAGCAACTGATTCGTTTAATGGATACACACCCATCATCTCAAATTGACGCAATACTGCCGTACCGTAAAAAGTAACCGATGCACCGATACGAGGTATAACAGCATCGATATCATCAATATTCTCACCCTTATAATGTATTGAAGGCGCACTTGATGTGATATTCATATAACAACGTAATACATCGAGAATTTTAACTTCATGCCCTCTTTCTTCGGCAGCTTCAATAAGCCGCTTGGTCGAGTAAAGTTTCGCGTTTCTTGAAAGTACTGCGATCTTCAATGGAATTACTCCCCATCATGGTGATTGGTGCGTATCTTTAATGGACTAAACTTTTTACCGGTCAGATAAGCTTTAGCCGGATTGACAAAAAAATTACCTGCTATAAGCGCAGTTCTGCCAAGCAACATCCTGAATAACATGTCCTCCCGATTAGTTAATGTGAGTTCAATGGGATAGTGATGCTCAGCTATGCGTAATGTCGTTTCAATGACAAAGCGCTCTTCTTCATGTCCACCAGAGTCTCTAACTATACGTTTATCTTTTACCGGCATCTCCTGCTCAATTATATGATTTTTATCATCCTGAAAAGGGTGAACAAGGAAACGGATATATTCCTGATTATTTTTTTGAAAGGACTCGACACTAAAGGTATGCAGAACTGAGGTACGAGCACCGGTATCAACTTTTGCCTTGATAGAAGGTAACGCAAGATCAGGTAATGAGACCCACTCTTTCCAACCGACAGTTTTCATGTAAAAAACACCCGTTCACTATTGATATAGTGTTGATCTTGCGTGTCAGAACAAAGGCTGTAAAACAGGTGATTTAAAACAAATATACAAAATATCAATATTAATTGGCTATTTTAAAAACTGTTTAATCAGGAAATACTAGTCAAAAATATTCCTGTCCAGCTTTTCACCCAGTTCATGTTCCAGCATTCTCAATTCACGCTGAATTTCAATATCACGCCACTTTTGCTTAAGAGAGATTAGCTTTTGATCAGGGGCTTCTGCTTCCCCGTAATCATTTTCATCTTCATCAGCATCGATGTCATCATCATCCAGATCGTCTTTACTTGCCATCTATGAATTTACCAACTGATAAAAATGAATATATAATCAAAATTGTTTTTGATGGCAATAAAAATTTAACGACTTTTGCAAATTTTTTGATCAGTCGGCTATTTACGCTTCCCCACCATCTCGGCTAGGCGCTCACCAAGGATATAGCTAATATTGAAATTAAGCTTGGCAACAATTTTTGGAAAGAACTTCAGGTCTTGTTTCATACGCTCATAATTAAACCTTAAAACGGTAACTTCTTCAGTCGCCACAACATTAGCAACCCGCTCAGCCTCTCGGATGTAACCGATCTCACCAAAGGTTTGCCCAGGTAATAATTCCGCCAGTTTTTTAGACTCGCCGGCGTCTTCACGAACTACGTCCACCTTGCCGGTAAGTATTAAATACATATCCCGGCCTATAGTATCTTGTTTAACTAATAATGAACCCTTAGCAAACTCATGGAATTCAGAGATCAATATCGCCTTACGACGCTGATACTCATTCATATTTTTAAACAACGGACTCTCTACCAACACATCACAATTCACTGGCATAGCATAGATCTGATACAAACCAACCAATCTTATTCGCGCCATAATAATAGGGGTAATTAACAGGTTAGCAAAGATTGAAAACAGCATGGTTAATGCCGCTAATGCACCAAACTGGGCAATGATGGTGAAATTAGACAATAACAGGATGCCAAAACCCAAAGCCAGTGCAATACTTGAGATGATTAATGGTGTCGCTTCTTCTTTAACTGCTGTATTTACTGCGCCAACAAAATCTGAAGTATAACGACAAAGTTCATTATATCTTGCTAATAAATGTATCGTTCCATCCACAGCAATACCAATAGCAATCACTGCCACCATCGCCGTACCCGGGTTTAAAGGAATATCAAACAAACCCATAACACCAAACATCATCGCTATCGGAATTATTGCCGGCACCAATGCAATCAAACCACCCTTGATTGAAGTAAACATAATCGACATGACAATAAAGATTAACATCAGCAAAAGTGCCAGAGCTTTTATCTGAGCCACCATCAAATCTTCTGCAGCATTATTAACCATCAGATTCTCGCCGACGATAAAATATTTCATTTCCGATGCAACAATATCATTTACAACCTGATCGAGTTCTTCAATATATTTATTCAGTATGTGTGAATCACTGATATTATGACGCACCACAATATTGGCGCGCTTCAAGTCGTGACTTATATAACTATCCAGATCACTTCGATGAAAAAACATTAAATACTGAGCTACCAATTCGCGTGTCTGTGGAATGTAATGTTTCAGCACTTCTCCACTGTGAAATTCACGATTAATAAACTTCAAATGATCCGCAATAGACAGACTACGATCATATACTCCCTGTTTATCCAGAAACTCCTGAATCTTATTCAGCTTTTCAATATTAGCAGGCTGAAGAAATGCATTAATTTGATTGGACTCCAGTGTAATAAAAAACAAACGTACACCGGCCAAATCATCATGAATTTTCTGTGTGTCCTGTATCAAGGGTCTATCCTGTGGAAAGTAGGATAAAGGATCGTTGGTTACATAGAGCCGCGATGCCTGATAGATAAAAAACATACATAACATCGCCGTCAACACGAGTGTTGATAATGGAAAGTGAGATTGTGAATAACGAAATAGTCGCATAATGCGGTCAGGCAAACTATTCGTCTCCACACTCTTTACCGGTGTGTCATTCATATCCTGGCCAAAATAAGAGAGCATCATCGGCATTAATAAAATGGTGATTAAACCATTCATTAGGATTGCTGAACTGGCGGCAATGGAAAAATGCTGAATAAGTTTAATATCACTAAACAGATTACTGGCAAAACCCATGGTAGTAGTGAACACGGTGAGTATTAACGGCAAACCTATATGTTTTGCCATATATTTCACGGCCTGTTCACGTTTCTGCCCTCTATTGACATCCAAACCTCTTAAATACGCAGCCATCATATGTGTATCTTCAGTAGAGCCAATAACAATTATCAACGAGGGAATCATGGCACTCAGAATATTGAGCGGTATACCCAACCATCCCAGCAAACCAAATATCCAGATAATAGTGATTATTGATGTGAGTAACGGAATAAATGCCGATAACCAACTACGCATAAACATCATGATGGAGACGATTAATATCAAGGCTGAAAGTGGACCCAGATAGATAAAATCTTCATAAAGGCCTTGCTTTAACTCGGCATTAATCCTCGGTGGACCTACCTGCACAAGATGTTCAAATTCACTCCTGATTGGAGTCAAAGCAGCATCAAATGCCTGATTGATCTCTGAGCTAGACTCATTGTTAGTATCTTCATTATTAACCGAGACGATCATGGCAGTAACATTGCCTTCATCAGAGAAAAAATTACCCAGATAAAGCGGGTTAGATAAGGCTGTTAATTTAGCGTCGTCAGCTTCTGCCTGTTCTGTCGGAGCTTCTCTTAATACCGGACGCGATATAATCTTTCCTGCTTCACCCTTTACCGTGTGCAATGAAAACAAACTATCTACTCGTGTAATTCCTGGAATATTTTCCAGTTTTTCATGAAGTTGCTCGAGTAAAGCCAACTTGCCTGGTGTCCATAAGTTTTTATCACGAATATAGATAATAGTTTTATTATCGGTACCAAACTCCCCCATTATTTGTTGATATGCCAGTCTTGCAGGTTCTTCATCGGGTATCAGGCTATCAATGCTCGTATCAATCTGTAGAAATTGTAGACCTCGCATGGCGAACAATGTAATAACAAATAGGAAAATAAAAACGGGAAGACGTTTTTTATAACCTAGCATGTACAGGCTGGTAATCATTCTGAAATCACCTCCCCAAAAAGATTGATCACCTGTTCTTCTTCTGTAACTTTAGGTTCTATGTGTGGATATGTTTCAAACAACCATTCAGGCTTAAATACTTCAGCTGGCACATAGTCCTTTGAAAAGACACGATGTGAAATCTTGATTAAGGATTGATGTTGCTCTTTTTTATCTTCCATCAGAATCATATTGGCCCGCCACTTATCACCATAAACGGGTTTTAAATCATGCTGACTCTGAATACGGGATATGCGACCGGCTTTATCAAAATGGTAAGTTAATGTAATAAATAGATTATCGCGTTGAATAAAGTGGCGTCTTAATGGTGATGGATGAACACCCTCTTTTTTAAATACATTGACAACATAATGCAGTTTTCCTTTTATCAGTTTGTCTTGTTGTCGTTCATAAAAATAATCCGACAGATTTTCACCGGTGAGATTTTCAACTGAAAAGTCGGTGCCAAGAAAGTTATCCTCATTTGCACCACCGAGGCTTTCAAATAATTGTTCACCATAGGCCGGCAAATAAAGTTGTTTGATTATATTTCCTGCTTCATCCCGTTTTGCCAATACAGCGACACCGCGAACTTCTTCAGGATGCTCAAACAATAATAAAAACTTAACAGTGCCATCTTCTTCTGCACGACTATAACGTTTTGCACGTCGTGTATCCCTCTTGCCAGTCTTGTCTTGTAATATGATTGACTGTTCTTCATAAACATATGGAAATTGTTCGTGACGGGAATAAACCTCCTGCATAATTTGTTTGCCACTTGCCGCATCATCAATATTAGCAAATGCAATCTGCGCACATAAAAAACCAAGCAAAATTATGTTGATTTGATAAGTGAACCATCGCATAAATCTATCCTTGTTGTGCCAGAATTGATTGCGCTATTTGACTAGACAAGTCACCAAATAGATCGCTCATTACTGTCACCATTGCAGCATAATCACCTTCGTCAAGCTGTTGCTCACTGTTTAGTAAAACAGCATAAATATCTGCATGATCAAGTTCGCCTGGCCGGCTCAATTGCCAGCGCGCGCTCAAACTAACGGTGTTATCAACATTTTGTTCAAACTGTTCAATATAAATCTGTACTCTAAAATCAGGTTGCATAGCGGTTCGCCCCAAAGGCGTAGCAACATCGACAGTATTTAATAATTCCACCAGATTTCTGGAAAGTGTCCTGAGTAGATTTTTTCTCAGATTTTCTGCCCATTGATGGCTATCTGAAAACTTGAGTTGATTAGCTCCCATTCTGCTCGCGATGTGGAAACGTTCAAGGTATTGCGGCATGTGCAGATCGACCACTTCAATACTTAAATCCTTTTTTTGCGTCAAAGGTGCATCATTAAACTGAATAGGATCGATAATATAATACCGAGTACTTTTAGTTGCATTACCCACGCATGCACTTGCCAGAGATAAGGTTGCAATAAACAGTATTAATTTTTTTGTCATAATTACTCTCCGTTATCGCCCTTACCAAAAATAAATGCCTGCGGATGCCTTTCTAGTGTTTCCACCAGAGAACGAATTGAACGCGCCATTTCTTCCAGTTCAGCTGTCAGTTTTATAACGTTGTATTGCATAGGTGATTCAGGATCCAAGAACAAATTGGTTTTATCTATTGTATTGTTGAGATTATCCAATACCAGTTGACCTGAAAGGATGACTTCATGAATGTTCGCTTCATCCAGCTGTTGCAAAACATTCCGGAATGATTCCGTCGCATATTGCATATCCCCTAGAGCGATCTTCAGCCCCGGTGTTGAAATCAATTCATTAGTATTGTCCAGTGTTGTATTTGCCGTCTGAATTGTTTCCAAAATAGCTGCCGTAATACTATTGATATCTACACCGTTAATCTTGGCTAATAAATCTTCAATAGATTTCGTAATTGCAGCAAAATTTGCACTGCCTAAAGTGGGTAATTCGGGATAAGGCATGGTTTCACCACTGAGCAGAACTGGTGACTCAGGATGCATATCAAGTTCGACAAACAATTGACTGGTAATCAAGCTTCCGGTTTGCAATCTCGCTCTAAGTCCCTTCTCAACTAGTTTATCCAAGGTCATAAATGTCTCAATACCATCACTACCTTTGGCAATAATGCGTTGCGGCTCTATCTCAATTAAAACAGGTATACGAAATGTTGAATCATCGGGATCAAACTCCAGTCGGACATCAACAACTGATCCAACTTTGATTCCCTTGAACTCGACAGGCGCGCCAAGATTCAGACCGCGTACTGAAGAATTAAAAAACAGAACAAATTTAACTTTACGACTATATTCTGTTTCCGAAATACTCTGGTAATTGTCATGGAGAGTAAAAACCAGATTATCAATATCACTTGTTGATTGTTCCATTGATTCAGGCGTCTCAAATGCAACACCGCCATACAAAATTGAACGTACTGATTCTGTCTTTACATTGACGCCATCGGCCCCCACCGACACATCAATGCCACTAACATTCCAAAAACGAGTATTACCGCGTAATAGATTATGAAAGGGATCACGGATAAAAGCATGTATAAAGATATTACTTTTATCATTAGCAAGTTCATAACCCAGCACTTCACCTGCCTCCACTCCCTGATAATAAACAGGCGAACCGGTGTTGATTGAATTAAGTTTCTGCGTCATGAGAACAACGTGTTTGCCAAGTTCATCAGCCGTAACAACTGGTTGCTTTTCCAGACCGATAAAATGTTTTTGTCTGGCACCCGGACCTGGGTCTATCTCTATATAAGCACCAGATATAATCGTATTCAAGCCAGTAGCACCTTGTAGTGAAAGTTGGGGTTTGACTACCCAGAAACGGGTTTTTCGTTTAAGAAAATGTTCAGTTCCCTGCTCAAACTGAACAGTAAGAATGACGTGAGAAAAGTCATTGCTAAAACGCACCTGTTCAACAACACCAATATCAACACTTTTATATTTGACTTTGGTTTTGCCAACCTCTATTCCTTCAGCAGTTTTAAAACTCAGGGTGACTACCGGTCCCTGCTCTGAAATCGTCTTAATAATCAGCCAACCACCAATGATCAATGTAATGATGGGGATGATCCAGATGACAGAGGGACCTGATTTTTTTTTAACTTCCGGGCTGGCGACTTCCATAACCATTATTATTCTATTTGTTTAATACGCACATTATCCCATATCAGCCTCGGATCAAAGCTTTGCGCAGCAAACATGGTGATTACAACGACCGCAGCAAAATAAACAGCACCTATACCGGGCTCTATAGTAGACATCGAGCCCAGACTAACCAATGCGGATAATATGCCAACAAGATAGATATCAACCATTGACCACGCACCAACTACCTCGGTTATGCGATATAACTGCGTACGATCACGTGGTCGCCATTTGGATTTTTTCTGAACACTGATTAATAGGAATATCAGGATCAATAATTTCATTATTGGCACAACAATACTGGCAATAAAGACAATCATTGCTAGTCCCCACATATTGGCCTGAATTAACTTCATCACGCCGCCCAATATTGTACTTGGCTCGCCCTGGCCAAAACGAATGACCGTCATGACCGGATATAGATTGGCAGGCAAGATTAATATTGTCGCAGCAGCTAATAACGCCCAGGTTTTTTCAATACTATTTGTTTTGCGATGATGAATTGGCGATGTACAACGTGGACATTTATGTAAACTGATATCTTGACTTAAATAGCCACAAGTATGGCAATTTAAACAGAATGCATCCTCCTGAAGATGAATCTCTGGTGATTTTACCGGGCTTAAATTCCATAACTCTGCAGGATGAAAACGTGAACGAGCAAACGTATAAACAAAAATTAAAACAGCAAACGCAATAATTGCAGGTCCAAAAATAACATTTGCCAGATCCTGTAGTTTGACGATCGATATCAGCGTACCCAGCATAAATACACCAAGCAAACTCCAGGGCATGAGGCCATTCACCAAACGATAAACCGGACCAGCCATCGGCGGGAAGACACCTGCACGAACAAATAATAACAGATACAACATGCCTAAAATCACAGTAGCAGGAAAAATAATACTGGTTAAAAAAATTAAAAGCCCTAATTCCCCCATGCCCATGTCATACATCGCCAAACCACCCGACAATAGTATGTTATGTACTTCCCGCCCACCTAACTCAAGAGCAAGAAACGGAAAAACGTTCGCAATGATAAAAAGAATTAGGGCAGTCAGATATAGTGCTAGGGCAATGTCAATAGACCCAGGGACATGGCGATAAAGTAAATATCCGCAATGCCTGCATAATGCCTTAGCACCAATAGGAATACTTTCCTGATAATGCATAGCATCACATTCATGACAGGCAATTAACTTGGTAGACAACAGCTGATTCCTTGTAATTTTTTATTAGTTATGACAATTAAGCTACTACACTTAAATAGAAGAAATAAAAAATATACGTTATTTCAGTGAGTTTTACATATTAAACTGAAAAATTACTTGAATACGTGCAATTTTCCCTATGTATCAACTGTACTGAAAAATACGTTTAAGGGTTATTAATCAACACAATTTATAATTTGCTTACTACTCTTATTATTAAGCCACCAGCCAAAAACTGCGCCAGAGAGAAACATGATTATTGAATAGGTTACTGCAGGTATCATCATAGTTGCATTGCCGATCAAGGTGCCGGCAACAACTAATGCCAACGTTCCATTTTGAATGCCAACCTCAAACCCGATCGCAACCGACTGTTTTTTATCCAGCCTTGTCCAATTTCCAAGATGATAACCAAGTATCAATACCACGATATTCAAAACAAGCGTCACCAGTCCAGCTTGCGCAAAAAAACTTAGCATGTTGGCTGAGTTTTTCATTATGATTAATGCAATGATCAGGAACAGGAAAAATATTGAAAACCATTTCAGTACACTTTCCACTTTTCTCGCAATAACAGGCATACGTGATAGCGCCAACATTCCTAACGCAATAGGAATAACGGTAATCACCAGTAACTGAACTATTGTTTTAATTATGGGTAATTCAAACTCAGTACTACTTTCCATGAAATAAAGCATACTCAAGGCAGTCAGCACAGGGATTGTGAAAGGCGTAATCAAGCTGACTAATAATGTCAGACTAACCGAAAGCGAAACATCTCCTTTATACAAATAGGTAAACATGTTTGATGTAGCACCGCCGGGAGCCAATGCAATAATAATCAAACCAACAGCAAGTTCAGACGGCAATCTGAAAACAATAGCCAGAACAAAGGCAATTATCGGTAAAAATATTAATTGAGCGATTACCCCGACAACTATTGCCTTTGGTGCTTTAAAGATAGACTTGAAATCAGACATTTTTAGAGATATACCGATCCCAAACATGATTAGAAAAAGTGATACAGGAAGTATGACTTTTGTTAATACGTCAGCTTGCATGCATTCTCCAATAAATTAAAAACGAAATATTTAGTAATATCCACAAAAACTAATTAGTTAATTAGGTAAAGATCGGAAACGTTTCGAACTTTCCTTTCAATAGTTTTTCCGTATTACCGTACCCCAACCAGCCTTCAATGGCAGTAGCATAGACACGTCTAAAGTCTGTCGTATAGATCAGGTTACCGTCTTCGCCAAAATCGTTTAGGCTTGGAAGTTTTCCATAATGCCCTCCTTTTACCGCATTGCCAATGAGATACATGTGATTAGCGGTGCCGTGATCAGTGCCAAGGTTAGTATTTTCAGCCAAGCGTCGTCCAAACTCTGAAAAAACCAACATGACTACATCATCAGCACGACCAATCCGCTCCATATCCTTGAAGAATGCAGCAACTGCATCTGAGAAATAGGTTAGAAGACGCTGATGCAGGTTTGGTTGCTGGACGTGTGTATCAAACGCGTTATGTCGGAATGACGTGTAATATAACTTTGTTTCCATGCCTGCATTAATAAGTGCAGCAACCTTTTTCAGATCCAGAGATGAAATACCATAATCAACTGGTGTCTCGTATGCTGCACAGGCCTCGCGCACTTGTCTGGATGCCTGCTGTGCACTTTTCGCTATATTGAATAAATAACGTTGTGCATTATTAGACTCGCTCGATGCTGATTGCTGATTTTCCAGTAATGAACGAGCCTGGAATAAACCTTTACGTCCGAATTGTTCTGGATCATCAAAAACGACAGGAACATGATCACGCGCAACCACAGCGAGAGATTGTGCTTCATCAATGTTAACGATGAAATTAGGTGTTTGCTGTGGGTCGATAACATCTGCAAGACGACCTACCCAGCCAAGTTGTTCACCACTATTTGGTGCGGCCGTATGCCAATAAGCCATGGAAGTAAAATGCGAGAAGGAGGGCTGATCATAGCCACAGCCATGTATGACTGCCATTTTGCCATCCTTATATAAGCTCTCAATACCGGCCATATCCGGATTGAAGCCAAAGTGATCATCAATCTTGCGAAGCTTGTTTTCCGGTATACCTAGTTTTGGTCGGTGACGATAATAAGCATCATCACCATAAGGTACCAGAGTGTTCAAGCCATCATTACCACCCGAGAGTTCGAGCACAACCAATATCTTGTTCGAATTTGTTGCGGCAGAAGATGCTCTTAATATTGGAGCAAAGCCACTCGTCTGCAATGCGCCCAAGACCATTCCGTAGCCTCCAGCCTTGAGTAGATTGCGACGACGTTTTGAAAATGTTGATTTGCTTTTACTTTTCATGTCTTTTCCCTAACCAAGCTGGTAATCGGGTAATGAAAGAATTAAATGCAATGTTGCACGTAATGATTCTTCAAGGTAAGTTTCCGATTGCACAAGGTCACTACTGCCCAGTTCCTCTTCAAGGTATACAGAAAGTGCTTTGCGTGTATTTTTATCGACAGGTACAGAAAGAAATCGGCCCAGTAAGTAGTCGACAGCTTGTTGCGTATTTTTACAACCAGCTGATCTTACCATCTCTATAAGATTGAGCTGAGCAGTCGTGCGTAGAATAGGTTTAACTTTCTCTATTGCCATGCGCCAACCACGATAGCTACCAAGCCGTGTATTAAAGTCTTCATCGCGATCGGCCACGCTATTGGATACTGAAGTTGCATAAGTTTCCGGAGGTTGAGTCGCAGTTGCGACATCATCGCCCTGTGCAAGACGTTCAGCGACCATGCCAATTTTGTAATTGTCAGTAGGGTTGATGTCTGGTGATATGAAGTTAATATCCGGATACACTGTATCGTAAACAAAATTTCCGCGCGCTAGCAATAACCCTGGCGTAATCCAGCTTTTACCTTGTGCCCAGCCAGCAACTGTAGGTGGGAATAGCAATCGTTGCCCCAGTGTCTCGGTCACGATATTAAAATCAGGAACACCCGGGACCTCTTGCAAGCCCATCTTTTTGTAAGTTGAAATCACCAGTTCTACCGGCGGTTTAATTCTTGTCGCCACCGATGCCTGGCTGTAGAAATCTCGCGACATGAATATTGTGTAAAGTAGTGGCGCTAGTTCATAGTCATTTTGTTTTAACAACGAGCCAAGCTGTTTCTTTAGCTCGAGAGAAAGATCATCACAGACAAAATAACGGTATATCTTGCCGGCAATGAATTCAGCGGTAACCGGCTGTGACAAAATAATGTCGATGATATCAATTCCATTGAAATTGCCGGTTTTTCCCAACACAGTCTTACTACTATCATCGTGTTTATCTTCGGCAATGACAAAACTTAGATCGACATAATTCCAACCTGTGAATGCGCGTGCCGCTTCACGAATATCGTTTTCACTGTAATTACCTACCCCCATGGAAAACAACTCCATAATCTCGCGCGCAAAGTTTTCGTTGGGTGACCCTTTCACATTCACGCCTGCGTCAAGGAAGGAGAGCATGGCCGGATCCTGTGACACAGCAATTAGCAAGTCACGAAAATTTCCCGCACCTTTGCTACGAAACAATTCGTTTTGCATAAGCATTTTGCGGTAGTCACGTACCTTATCCTCACTGGTAGCGAAATGTCCGTGCCAAAACAGGGTCATTTTTTCTTCGAGTGGTCGTGGACTATTCAACATCCGGTTAGCCCACCAGTAGGCAACACGATGAGTTTCCAGCATGCTTGCGCGTAGCCAATAGAAGAAACGATCTACTACCGGTTGTAATCGGCGATTACCGGCTGGTTTTACTTTTACCCCTATGGCTTCACCAGTTTCCTTCGCCAGTTTTGTGGCTGCCGGCCGTGATGACGGAAATGGTTCAATACCGGGATCATGTACTCCCGAATGTTCGAATTCCTCCAGGGGATCAAGGATATCTTTATGATAAACGAGATGACGTACTGCCTTTTCAACACCCATTGCAGTTAGTGCATCAATATCTTTGGGCGTACCACCGAAACCGGCACGTTCGAGCAGATGTGCAGCACGATCACGGTTCCAGTCTTCAGCGGACAACGGTGTCAAATCATTAGTCCAGCTTGCAGGCGCCACCTCAGCTGAATGCGATATTGCAGGAACAAACAAAAATAAAGGTAAAATATACAATGTACTTAAGGTCTTCATAGTTAATTCTCAATTGGGTGTCATATCTTCTTTCCAAAAATACCGAATCGGATATCTAAATCGTTAAATTTAATAGTTTCAACTTTTGATTTAGAAGTTGTAAAAATTATAACTTTGAATTAAAGATCTTCCAGAACAAAATCTTCCAGAACAAAGTCAAAATTTAGGCAAATTCGCTTTCAGCGTATTTTTTATATACATATTCTCTCACAAGGAACTCCATCTCGATCACCATCGAGGCGATTAAGTCCGCAATTACGTAGATAGTGATAAGCTTCCTCACAACTATTCATCTCTTTACAATACCTTTTTGTTCCACAGTTACCATTAACAACTCGATCATGTGTATCCCTTCTCATGCCTCTTCTAAAGTCCCAGGGAGGTATAGGGTCAGTATCACTCCATAAACCTAATTTTTTTTTCTGCGCTATACTTTCTAATTGTATTAATTTTTGATTATCAGAGTATTTTCTATATACCCACGCAAAACCATTAGAAATCATCTCAGCGTTTACATTGATATCGTCAAGGTAAATCGTGCCTAAATATCTTGAGTATCTATCTTGTCCTGTAATTGTTACCTTTACTTCTTTAGAAAATATTAGTTCAGAAATAAACTGTTTTGAGCTTTGGCCATATGCTTGATTTTTCTCTGGTGCATCAATATCACTTAATCTGATCTTATATTGTGATTTACTTTCATCCAAAACTGTAACGGTGTCTCCATCAGCTACAGCAATAACTGTCCCATAAATATCCCTAGAATAGAGTTCAGATGCAAATAAAAGTATTAGAATAAATAATGTTAATTTAATCATTAAGATTTAATTGCTAATAATAAAGATTGATACTTAAGAATAATTCATTAAACATACATGCAAAATTGTTTAATCTGTCTACACTAATATGTTAACAACCTTAGCTTTGTTGTTAATATGACTGCATGTTATTGATTTGAATGGTGGCCAGGGACAGAATCGAACTGCCGACACAGGGATTTTCAGTCCCCTGCTCTACCGACTGAGCTACCTGGCCATTTTGATAGGTAAGTTTGCTCTAACTTATTGAAATTATTAAATTCGAGCAAATTAGAAGCGCGTATTAAACCTGTCTAACAAAGTTTCGTCAAGTTGACTTATTTTTCCGGCTCAACAAACTCTTTTGGCTTGTCAGAGCCACTGCCAAAAAAGAACTTTTCCATCTCTTCTTCTAAAAATTTTCTAGCTTTTGGTTCAATCGGTGTCAGGCGGTATTCATTGATCAACATAGTTTGATGCTTTAACCATTCTGACCAGGCTTCCTTTGATACTTGATCAAAAATTCTCTGGCCGAGCTCTCCCGGATATGGCATTCGCTCTAATCCTTCTGCTTCTTTGCCAAGTTTTATACATTGTACGATACGACTCACTATTTTCTCCTGTTAATGCTTGAAATGGTTTAAAAGTGTTAGCACTGGCTTTGGTAGGCCTTTACTTAATTCTATATTAATCTTATCCAGCCATTGATAATTAGGTTTATCCTTAACATATAAGGCATCGTCATCCACTTTAATGTGCAGCGGTTTAATAATCAGATGAAAATGACTAAACGTATGTTTAACCTCTTCAAGTTCATTTACTTGCACACATTTTGTATGTAACTGATGTTCGATAGTTTCATCAATATTAATACCATGATTAAACTCGGGAAAACACCATAAGCCACCCCAAATTCCCGTTGGCGGTCGGTTTTCTAATAAGAGTTGCCCTTTTTTATTTTCAATAATCGCAAATACTGTATTTTTAATCGGTAATATTTTTTGTGGCTTGCGCTCCGGATACTTTGTCTGTGTATTATTAGAAAATGCCAAACATGTTTTTCTTACCGGACACAAATCACACTCAGGCTTACTTCGCTTACATAAGGTTGCACCCAAATCCATAATTGCCTGCGTATATTCGGCAACATTATCATATGGTGTGTGACTATCCGCTAGGCGCCAAAGTTTATCTTCAATTTTTTTATTGCCTGGCCAACCTGCAATCTCATGATAACGTGTTAAAACGCGTTTAACATTTCCATCCAGTATCGGTTCTCGTTTCTCAAACGCGATAGATAAGATTGCGCCCGCCGTTGAACGTCCAATTCCGGGTAAAGCAACTATACATGCCAAATTATCCGGAAACTGATTTACATATTTATGATGAAGAATGTTTGCCGTCTTATGCAGATTTCTAGCTCGTGCGTAATAACCCAGTCCTGTCCAATGTTGCATCACTTGATCAATATCTGCATTAGCCAATGTTTGAACATCAGGAAATGCATCTATAAAACGCTCGAAATACGGAATAACCGTTGTGACCTGTGTTTGTTGCAACATGATTTCGGATATCCAGACACGATATGGTGTACGTTCTAGTTGCCAGGGCAACCCTTTGCGACCATTAATCCGAAACCAGTCTAATAAGTTACTGGAGAATTTATCCTGCAATTGAGATGACACTAAAAATCAAATAATTTTTTAAGGCCCTTACCAAGTTCTTCCTTAAGCAAATCTTCCGGTTTCTTTTTCTCCTGCTGAGGTTTTATCTCTGCTGGCGCAGGTGCTGTTTTCTGTTGAATTTCACTCTGTGAAGCAGACTCTGCTGTTTGTTTTTCAGGTGCAGGTTCTTTGCTACCACCGGTCAGTTTATTTAAATCAATACCAATCACATCACCGAGTTTTTCAGTAATTTTTTTCTTGGCTGTATCTTTTAGCAATGCATTGATCATTGACTCCAGATCAGGACGACACTTCTTATCCATAATCTTATCGCGACATTTAATTAAAATATCGTAACCACCAACGTTATACCTTTCTTCACCATTCGTTGCGCTGGATGAATCTACTATCACATTCAAATTATACTTCCATGTTTCGTCATTAAGGTTAACCATCATGCCTTCACCTTTGACTTTAAAACCATTTCCCAACATCAACATATCCTTATTTGTGACCACGCCGTTATTAATATTCATGGTGGCGGTTAAGGATTGAAAGCGGGTTTCTCCTGATGTATCAATAGTGCCGAAACGTTTTGATTCATACATAATCTCAACCTGAGACAATACCTTATTTACATCAATACCTTTAAACAAACCTTCGAGAAATTTTAATTCACCTTTTCCCGACAGGCGTTGTTTCAATTTGTTGGTATCACTTCCCGAACTATTCAATGACAGAATAATATTGGCTTCACCGGAAATATCTTCATTCTCGGCAACGTCTTTTACCAATGGACCGGTTTGTACGCCAAGTAATTTAGTGTTGGTTGTAAGTTTAGGTTCTTTGCCAGTTGCGTCTAATGTAATGTCACCTTCGTAGGTGCCGTCATACAATTTCGCTTTAATGGGTGATAGCTTTATGTCTCCTTCTTTTGCGCGAACACTTAACTCCATATCAGTTAGCGTTGCATTTGAGATAATCAATTTACCCATGACAAAATCACCTTTAATCGTCACGGCACGTAATGTTTCAATCGGTATTTCCGTAGCGGCGCTCGCAGCCACCGTTTCAGGTGTGGCGGCTTTGCTCTTTTCTCCCTCTTTCTTGGGCGGTAAATAACGATCCAGATTTAGTTGATCCAGACCCAGTCCAAATTCGAGATTTAAGGGTGATGCGCTTATGAGTTTGACATCGCCTTGTAATCTACTGTCATCCAACTCTGCCTTTAAACCACTAAGATTAATGCTATTGCCTGATCCGGAAATACCTGATGACAGGCCAAGCTTTTGTAAAACTTTTGGATCAGCCGTTTTTGGTACATCCTGATTCAGTGATATTAAAAACTGTCTTAGATTAAAGGGTGCGAGGTTAATATCACCACTATACTCAACTGACTTGCTCCAGTTTTTCGCGGTTAAATTACCTTTTAAATCCAGACCCAGACCGTCAGCCTTGAATCCTTTGAGACTTAATACCTCTTTTTCCAGGTCAATATCAGTATCGGCATTAACGTTTAATGATACGGGCGAATTGGGAATTTCTTTGCCCGATACCACGGCAGCAAACGATAAGGGTTTCAAACTCACTGTCTTGGCATTACCACTGATGTTGGTAGATAACTTGAATGAATCGACTACTTTGGCAAAATCGCCTTGACCAACAGCAGTTAATAAAGGTTTTGGTGACTGACTGTTAACGGCGACATTACCATTTAACTCTCCACCGGAATCAAGATCTTTTGCAGTTAATGAACCAGCCACAGTAACGCCCAAAGACTGGAAACTCATATCCGGTAAGGCTATATTGCCTTTATCCATATCGGCATCAAATTGTGTCGACAAGCTAAATGCCTTGTTTTTCACATTGGCGAGTTGTTTTGCTAGGCCTAGCAATCCACTTCCATTGCCCTGCATGCTACCGGCAACAATTAATAATAAAGGTAAGTCAGGGCCTTTGGCTGACAATTTACCTTTTACTGCGGGTTCATCGCTCAGATAGTTCTTTATTTGTAGTTCAATATTACTATTCAATCCAAGCGCATTAATTTTCAGATCGCTAACCTTGATAGCGCCTTCACCGGAATCAAATTTTGTATCAATTGAATAATCTGCAGGCACACTTTTTAAATATTTAGATAGTGGAGCAACCTCTTTCTTGTCGACACCACTTAATACAGAGGCAATACCAATCAATGCAGGCATATTCTTACCTTGAATAGTGACACCACCTTTCAATTCAGGCTGCTTGCTTTGTAATTGTTTTCCACTTGCATTACCGTTGATATTCATGCCCAAGGCATCAACTGCCAGCTTCGATAATTCAACTATGCCGGCCTTCATATCCAAGTCAAATATTGTCTCAATCTTAAATTCTTCTGGCACAGACTTAAGTTGTTTAGAGAGTGCTGCAACGCTTTCCGATGTGTCACCCTTAATTTGTGATAGTAGCGTGATCAATAACGGCAGGTTTGCACCACTTGCATTGATATCACCTTTAACTGCTGGCTGTTCCGATCGCACATTATGCGCGATCAGGTTTGCTTTAATAGCATTACCCAACACATTAAGTTTTAAAGGATTGATTATGACATCGTTACGTTTTAAATCGACTTCAAGTTGAGTGCTCAAAGAGAACTGTTTTTGTTTAATACCTGATAATTGTGAGGCCAAGGGCTCGATCTCAAACACTTTGAATAATTGCGGCAGATCATCACCTTTCACATCAAGCCTTCCATTTAATGAGGGTGTTCCATCCAGATAATCTTTAATATCAAGATTCACGGCGACTTCTGTACCAAAGGCATTCAACATTAATGATTTGATCTGCGCGAGTTCTTCATCAGTGTTTAACTCTACTTCCATATTTAATTTGATATCTGTTTCACCACTAGGTACTGACGCACCTTTAACCTTAGCATCGAGCTGAAATGGATTTAGCGTTAATACATTTCCATTTTCCTGATAACTAGCCGTTCCTACAAAATCGACACGCGCTGATAGCGCGGGTTTGCTCGCTGAAATATCCATGCCGGCTTTCAGTTGAATAGGTTCACCAAGTTTTAATTCACCGGTAGAGACCCTTAGCCCTTTAATACTTGATTGTGTTTTTGCCTGTTGATCCTGCCAGAGTATATTGACATCTTTTACATCTATCCCCCCCAGAACCAGTGCCGCAAATGGCAAACCGCTATCGGATGATTCTTTTTCTTTATCACCTGATTTTGCCAAATCATCCCAGTTGGTTTTGCCTTCTGCATTCTTTGCAAGATTCAGGTTAACGCCTTGTAATATCAGTGTATCCATCTCCAGTTCTTTACGTAATAACGGCAATAACTTTGCGCGAACCTTAAAAGTATCGGCATTCAAAAACGGTGCTTCTCCAAATCCATCAGCATTACTTAATTGCACACCAGAGACTTCCAAGCCCAACCATGGATAAATGGTCAAATTGATATCACCAGAGATATTAAAATCACGCCCGGTTTCTTCTTTTACCTGCTCAGCAATATCTGCCTTGTAGGCATTAGCATCAAAGGTAGTAATCGCAACAGCTACTACACCAATTACTAGTAAAACAATAACAATCAGTGTAATTAGTAACTTCTTAATTAATTTCATTTATTAAAATCCTTCCTTAATGCTTTTCTGCAGTTTTTGTATTGCGGCCTTAACCTGTTCAGGTGCCGTACCGCCAATATGATTACGTGCGGCTACCGAGCCCTCCAGCGTCAATACCGAGAACACATCATTATTGATGACATTGCTAAACCTCTGGAGTTCGTCCAGGCTTAATTCATCCAATGCCTTATCCTGCTGGATAGCATATTGCACAATCTTACCTACCGCTTCGTGAGCATCACGAAAAGGTAACCCTGTTTTTACTAGATAATCAGCTAAATCAGTTGCAGTGGCATAACCACTTGCCGCAGCTTGATACAACCTTTCTTTCTTTAGGGTAATCGTCGGGATCATGCCAACGTATGCTTGCAAACATGCTTTAACCGTATCAATCGCATCAAACAAGGTTTCTTTATCCTCCTGATTATCGCGATTGTACGCTAGCGGTTGAGCCTTCATTAATGTCAACAACGCCATCAAATCACCGTAGACTCGCGCTGTCTTACCCCTAACCAGTTCAGGAATATCCGGATTTTTCTTTTGCGGCATAATTGACGAGCCGGTACACCAGGCATCGCCAATATCAATAAAGCCGGAAGCCTGTGACATCCAGATAATTAGTTCCTCCGAAAAACGTGATAAATGCATCATGATTAAGCTCAATGCAGATGTTAGCTCGATCGCAAAATCGCGGTCACTGACAGAGTCCAGTGAATTACTTGTCACTCCATCAAATTCCAGCTGTTCAGCAACAAACTCCCTATCAATAGGGTAACTGGTTCCTGCCAGCGCCGCAGAGCCTAACGGTAAAATATTCATACGTTTTCTGCAGTCTTGCAAACGTGCGCGATCACGCAACAACATTTCCGCCCAGGCCAGCAAATGATGACCAAAGGTCACTGGTTGCGCAGACTGTAGATGGGTAAAACCGGGCATGATGGCGTCGGCATGTTCTTCCGCCAATGTCGCCAATGCAGATAAAACAAACTGGATTGCCTCTATAACAGCATCAATTTCATCGCGGCAATAGAGACGTATATCCGTCGCAACCTGATCATTTCGAGAACGACCCGTATGCAATTTTTTGCCGACATCGCCGATCTTGCTAACCAGTGCTGTTTCGATATTCATATGAACATCTTCTAGCTCCGTTGACCAAGAAAACTGGCCTACATTGATCTCGTCAGCGATTGACTGTAGTCCATCGATAATCTGAAGAGACTCTTTTTCAGCGATCACTCCAACTTTCGCCAACATACGGACGTGAGCAATCGAGCCCATAATGTCATAATGTGCCAATCGTTGATCATAGGAGACCGACTGCGTGAACTGCTCGACAAATTCATTCGTCGGCGCCGTGAAACGGCCACCCCAGGGTTTGCTTAATATAGGTTTACTCATAAACTTGTTCACTATTAATTTTTTGCACATTATAACGTATGCTGCGTTCAAATCGCGTGTTTCCGATGACTGATTCTGATAAAAACAGTTCGAAACCGTTTCTGCCGGATTTTTGCAGTGTGCGCGTACTATTTGTTGTGATATTGAGCGCGGAATTACTCGCCATTTTGTTATCTTTAAATCAAATATTACTCAGCCAGTCTTTTATCTATGATCTGGCATTAAATTCCCTGTCGGTTCAATGGATAGCCTTAAGCTGTATCGGTTTACTCTGTATTAGCAAAGGCATACTTAATCAACAATCTATACGTAATGCTATTATTTTTAGTTTCCTAATTATCCTGCTGGTGACATTCATCATCAGCGAACTCGCATGGCAGGTTTTATTTTCCAGCCCTTATGGATTAAGTTCTATTTCTTACACACACAAGATATTTATGATTCGCGCATTAGGTATCGCCGCTATATTAGGTGGTGTATTACTGCGTTATTTATATTTACAACATGAGTGGCGAAAGAATATTGAAAATGTAGCAGCATCACGACTGCAGGCGCTTCAATCCAGAATACGTCCCCATTTCCTTTTTAATTGTATGAATACCATTGCCAGCCTGACTCGATCTGCACCTAAACAGGCTGAGGAGGCAGTAGAAGATCTGGCGGAATTATTTCGTGCCAGTTTGCTAGAATTCGGAAACCTTTATCCCATTAGTGAGGAATGGCAAGTATGTCGACTTTATCTACGAATAGAATCGCACCGCTTGCAGGATCGTTTGCACGTTAAGTGGGATATAGACACCATTCCTGACAATACGCTGATATTACCTCTATGCATTCAACCGTTAATAGAAAACAGTATCTATCATGGTATTGAACATCTCGCCGAAGGCGGCACAATTAGTATTGTTGGCAAACTAGAAAAAGAACGGGTGAAATTTGATATTACCAATCCTATACCCAAAGATAGTGCGCCCGATCACCATGAAGGCAATCAACAAGCATTAGAAAACATTCGTCAACGTTTGATGAATTTGTATGATGATGCCAGTCGTCTAACTACCATTGAAGAAAATAATCAATACATTGTGACCTTGTCATTTCCATATCAAACAAAATGAAAATACTGATTGTTGATGATGAACCATTGGCCAGAGAGCGCTTATATTATTTAGTGCAGGAAATTGATCAACATTATGCATTGATGCAGGCCGCAGATGGCATTGAGACACTAGCTATACTACAAAGTGAACATATTGATTTGTTGTTGCTGGATATTCGTATGCCACGCATGGATGGACTGGAACTTGCCACACATGTACTGAAACTTGATAACCCTCCTGCGATAATTTTCACAACTGCATATCAGGATCACGCACTTAGTGCATTTGATGCTAATGCGATCGACTATTTATTAAAGCCAATTCGCAAAGAACGTTTACAAACTGCACTTAAACGGGCTGAACGAATCAGTAATAACGCATTAACTTTTGTCAATCAATCCAACAAACAACAACGCACTCATGTCAGTGCCATGTTCAATGGTGAAATACAACTTATCCCGATTAAGGATATTTATTATTTTAAGGCAGAACAGAAATATATAACGGCCACCAAGTCAGATGGACAAGTGATACTTGATGACGCCCTCACTACGCTTGAAGAAGCATTTTCAGAGAGTTTTATACGTATCCACCGCAATACATTGGTCGCGAAGAAACAGATTCATGCATTATGCAAAAATGACAATGGCCAACACTGCATAAAGTTAAATGGATTAGATGATCAACTTCCAATCAGTCGCCGACATCTAACCGAGATCAAAGCCTTACTTTATGAATTAACACACAGTTAGCTTTTTACAACCTGCATTTCCCTTGCTGCAGCAAGTAATGCCAGTCTTGCAATCACACCATAAGTATAAAAACGATTAGGGTGACAATCCAAATCACCTGTTGGATCCGGTTTGTTACAACAATCGTCAAATGCCAGTGGCTCAAAACGCATGCCTGGCGCATTCAGGTTTTGACTACTGGAGCGTTTTTCATGGACACGATAAAAACCACCAACCACCTGATGATCAATCATATATACAACCGGTTCAGCGACTGTATTTTCATTGCCCCAGGTTTCATGTGTATATACACCTTCTTGAATAATTACTTTACTTACCTTTTGACCTTCCTTGGTTATGGACATCTTGGTACGTTCCTTACGATTAAGTTCGGTGATGTCTGCAACATCATAAACTGTCATGACACCCATACCATAGGTGCCGGCATCAGCTTTCACCATGACAAACGGCTTACAGTCCACATCATGTTCTTCATATTTTTGTTTGATTGCTTCGAGTAAGACATTGACATTTTTTGAAAGACAATCCAGTCCCTCGCGTTTCATAAAATCAACTTCACCACAATTTCGAAACATGGGGTCCAACAACCAGGGATCAATACCAATAACACTTGCCAGTTCCTGCGCTAACTGCTGATAAAAACCAAAATGAGTGGACTTTAAACGCGTTGACCAACCCAAAGCCATGGGTGGTGTAATAATTTGTTCAATACCTTGCAATATGTCAGGACAGCCAGCTGCCAAATCATTATTTAGAAGCACTAAATCAGGATCAAAGTCATCTATACCAATACGACTCCCATTACGCTTAACCGATTCCAGAGTAAGAGCATTACCTGAAGGCAAATCAATATTCGTTAGGGAATCGACTTCTTCCAATAAAGTGCCTATACGTGTCGAAAACCCTGCTTTTTCAATAAGTGTTTTTAAGGCATAAACATTTTCCAGATAAAACATGTTACGTGTATGGTTTTCCGGAATGATAAGAATGTTATCTACAGAAACATCCATATGTTCAATAGCGGTTTGCACAGCCTGAATGCTTAAAGAATCGAATGTTGGATTAAGATTATTAAAACCAGCAGGAAATAAATTGGTATCGACAGGAGCGATCTTGTATCCAGCATTACGTAAATCAACAGAGGCATAAAAAGGTGACTGCAGATCCCGCCATGAGGATCGAAACCAGGATTCTATCTCAACCTGATTATCTAATATGGCCTGCTCCAGTTTCTGGAATGGGCCTGTTAAAGCAGTAGTTAGGTGTGGTACTGATGTATCCTTCATTGAGTCTTTCCTCGAGCAGCGGTTTTAGCTACATATCAATATCTACAAGTCGCCCCATTGGTATTGGCACAGAGTCATCGCCGTAACGACTGCCGTCTCAGCACGCAATATTCTAGGTCCGGATTGTACCAGCCGGAATCCATTTTGGCGGGCTAAGTTTACTTCGGTATCACTAAAACCTCCTTCAGAGCCTAATAGTAGACACACTGTGGCGGGTTGGCTTTGAATAGAATGTAAACCATGCTCTGCCACTGGATGAAAGATTAATTTTATGTCTGCTGATTGGTCCACAACAAAGTCATTGAACATTAATGGTGCTGATAATGAGGGGACGCGTGTTCGTTGACTCTGTTCACAGGCATTAATAATAATTTGTTGCCAATGTTGTAATTTATTCTCCAGTCTATCCACTTGAAGTTTCACATTACTGAATTCAGTCATGACGGGTACAATGTTACTTACGCCTAGTTCCACTACTTTTTGAATTGCAAAATCCATATGTTGGCCGCGAGAGACGCCGATACCTATGGTAATAATCAACGGTGATTCACGGTGACGTTCCTGTTTATTATTTACAACTAATATCGTTTGTTTCTTACTAATACTGAAAATCTCGGCAAAATACTCAGCATCTTCACCATTGAATAAACAGACACTGTCGCCTACGCGTAATCGTAATACTGTGGCAAGATAATGCGACTGTTCCTTATCAAGTTGAATCTCATCATTCAACTGCAATGCCCGGTCAATATATAGTCTGCTTATACGCATAATTATGATGTTGCTATTGAGATACCTGCTTCAGCAACAGTTAGTACTTTTTCAATTTGTTGTTTGTTAATGACATAAGGTGGCATAAAGTAAATCACATTGCCCAATGGTCTCAACAATACGCCTTGTGATAAAGAATATTCATACACCCTAAGTCCACGTCGCTCTTGCCATGAATAAGCTGTTTTTGTTTGTTTGTCTTTCACCATTTCTATAGCGAGTATCATGCCGTGTTGCCTGACTTCAGCAACATGCGGATGATTGGCGATATAATCACTACACTTTTTAATATATCCGATTAACTCCTGATTCGTTTCTATGACGTTGTTACTGGAAAAAATATCCAATGATGCATTTGCAACCGCACAGGCGATAGGATTGCCGGTATAACTATGTGAATGTAAAAAGGCATTGAGCTTGATGTAATCATCATAAAATGCTGAATAAATCTCATCTTTGGTTAATGTGACTGATAGAGGTAAATAACCTGCTGTGAGTCCTTTTGATAGACACATAAAGTCAGGTGAAATGTTACCCTGTTCACAGGCGAACATAGTGCCTGTACGACCGAAACCAACAGCGATCTCATCGGCAATTAAATGAATATTGTAATGATCACATGCTTCTCTTAATAACATTAGATAAACAGAGTGGTACATACGCATGTAACCCGCACATTGTACTAATGGCTCAATAACAACCGCGGCAACTTCGTCTGCATGTTTCTCAATCAAGTCGAGCATATGTTTAAACATTTTACGACTGTGCGTTTCCCAATCATCATTTTCATTTCTTAAATAACAATCCGGGCTAGGCGCAACGATTGTCTCCATCATCAATGGCCCATAGGTATCTCTATATAATGCGACATTACCAACCGCCAAAGCGCCCAAGGTTTCGCCATGATAACTATTGTCCAGAGTAATAAACCGTTTCTTCTCAGGCTGTCCTTTATTCAACCAATAGTGGTAGCTCATCTTTAATGCGACTTCGATTGCAGATGAACCATTGTCTGCATAAAAACATCTGGATAAACCCGGGGGCGTTAAAGACACAAGTCGTTCAGACAAATTAATAACCGGCTCGTGGGTAAAACCAGCCAACATCACATGCTCAAGTTCTTGCATTTGATATTGAATTGCCTGATTAATCGTGGGGTTCGCATGACCAAACAGATTGACCCACCACGAACTTATTGCATCGATATAGCGATTGCCATCAAAGTCTTCAAGGTAAACACCTTGTCCGCTTTTAATAGGAATCATAGGAATAGACTCATGATCCTTCATCTGCGTGCATGGATGCCATAGTACAGCCAGGTCACGTTCTATCAGGGATTTAGACATAACAGTTATGTTGTGAGTTATATATCAATAAGGCTTTTGTTATCATGACTGAAATTATACTTAATTTATTTTCCAACAACATGAAACAGGCAAAGTTTGACATCGGACAAATTGTACATCATCGACGTTTCGATTATCGCGGTGTTATCTATGATGTGGATCCTGAATTTTATGGCACAGAAGAATGGTACGCCATGGTCGCCACTTCACAACCGCCCAAAGACGAGCCATGGTATAAGGTATTAGTAGACAAGGCAGAACATGAAACCTACGTCGCAGAGTGTAATCTGGAAGAAACCATTGAAGAGTTACCGATCGATCACCCTATGCTGGAAAACTATTTCAGCGACTTTTTTGAAGGTCGTTACTGGCGTATTTATAGTAGTAATTAATCATGATAAAAACATTTACTAAATATTTTGAAGAGTTATTAGGCAATCAGGAAACCGCCAATCAGCAAACACTGACGCTGGAGCTAGCAAGTGCAATATTGATGCTGGAGATTGCGATAGCTGATGGTTATTTTCATGATCATGAGAAAGATATGATGACTCAATTACTTAAATCAGAGTTTGATCTTGTAGATGATAATATGGATGAGTTAATCGCTATAGCACAGCAAGAACTCAAAGAGACTATATCATTGCATGAATTTACCCGTTTACTCACAGATACACTTAACATGGAGCAACGCGTTAAGATTGTTGAGAATTTATGGCGTGTGGCGTTTGCTGATAATGAACTGGATAAATATGAGGAATATCATATCCGCAAAATATCGGATTTACTCTATATTTCTCACACCGACTATATCAAGGCAAAACATATAGCAAGCAATGAAGTCTAGGTCTCTACATGCCTGTTAAGACATTAGCCATGCAATATTATTGCAAATATTTTAGTTGCCCAAAATTTGTCAATATTGCAGCAAAGTAAACTTTACACCCCAGAAGTAACACAGGCCAGATATGCTTGCTCAAGATTATCCTTACCAAAATGCTGGCAACAATCATATGTTGAACCATCAAAAAATATTCGTCCCTGATGCAAAATAATAATGCGGTCGCATAGGCTTTCTACATCATTCAAAAGATGCGTGCTAAAAAAAATTGTTTTACCTGTTGATTTTAACTTCAATAGATACTCTTTTAGATATGCGCTAGCCTTAGGATCCAGACCACTCATTGGCTCATCCAGAATAAACATGTCTCTATCACTTAGAAAACAGGCTGCCAGACCCAGCTTCTGCGCCATTCCTTTCGAGAACTGTCTTACCGGTTTATTCAGCGCAGATAAATCCAAATCAAGATTTTTAAATATTGTTTCTATTGCTTGCGGACTAACACTTAACTCATACAGCTCGGACATGTAATTCAGGAAACTTTGACCTGTAAGATAATGTGGCGGTAAAAACTTTTCGGGCAAAAATGCTAATTTACGTCTGGATTGATAAGCATGATTTGATTCATCAAAAATCTTGATGTCACCGGTTTTAAACGCAACAAAATCCAGCAAACATTTTATTAAGGTTGATTTCCCGGCACCGTTGACGCCGACAAGACCGACAGATTCACCCGGGTTTATCGAAAATGAAATGTCATTGAGAACCATATTGTTGCCATACGACTTAGCAAGACGATCAATGTTTAAGGCAGTTTCATTCATAAATTAACAAAAGGGCATTTCAATAAATCTTAGTAAATGAATACCAAACCACAATCTTGTTCATCACCAGCAATATCATATATATCTGTGGCAATTTCAGTACCATCGGCACCACTGTTAGCAGCATCTGTAGTACATGCAAGATTTTGGTCAGTTAGTGTATTCAATATTGCTTGGGCAGTCGTTGGATCACGCGTTAATCGAAGCAAACCTGAGTTAGGCAAACTATCATCAACTTTCACATCCAGTTCTCGAGCAATATTGACAGGAATATTTTGACCCATGTGCAGGTTCAATCTAACTGACGGGTTCAGGTTGTAACCATCATTTTGCGTAAGGAATAATGCACCATTAAAAACATTTGCAGGAGCGTTGATTGCATAAGTTACTGCATCCTCGGGGGTTGCAACAGCAGGAGCAAAATCACCACTCAGAAACTGCGCTTTAGCTAATTGTTCCCAAACTGCAGTAGCTTCTTCAATATCATGATCAATTCTACCGTTACCTTCAGTATCATTATGATCAGCAGGCAAGTTAATTGCGGCACCTATCTCCGCTGTCGCAAGATCCTGTTGCCAATCACCAGGCACCTGATGATATCGGTCTATAAAATTATAGTATGCCTCCTGAATACTTGAGTTTTGTAAAGCAAGGTTTCTCACTCTGGCACTGTTAATTAATTCCTGCCCTTTAAGAATACTGCCAAGCAGCAAACCAATAATCACCAACACGATAGCTATTTCTACCAATGTGAAACCTTGTTGTTTATTAGTTCTCATTATTATTCTCCATTGAACGAAGGTAATCATAATAAAACTTATGGAATAGAAAGCTGCTCAATAGTTGAATTCATACTTTGTCGTTGTTCTATATCCTTTAAACGTGATCGTAAAAACTGTTGTTGATGTTTATCATCGAGTTCACCACTTTCAAGTAATCCACTTATCAGTATTTTAGCTGCCCCCAACTCTCCCATATCTTCCAATACAAAAAATTCCATTTGTTTTGCCCAATAAGGTACATTTTTACCAGTAGCATGCAAGCGTAATAACCTTGCACATTCAACCGCCAACGACATGTCCTTTATACGATGTTTGGCAATATATACAGCATGCGCCATTGCTCGCCAGCGTCTATCAGGGTCTTTCAAAAAGGCTGCCTTTATAAATACTATCATCTGTCTCTGTTTTGCCGGTTCCTGTACCTCGGCGTAAAAACGTGCTGCTGCTAATAATGGATATTGTGTTTTACTATCCAGATCCAACACCAAGTTTAACCATTCAACTACCTTGGCATAATCGAGTTCCTTAAGCGACAAACTGAGCCCTGGCTGATTATCAAAAGCCTGTGCCCATAACATCACAAAGCGTGCGGCGCTAATAGAGTCACCCAGACTGATTAAGCGATAAACATCTGATTGTTGTGGGTATGGCATTTCCTGTTTTGTTATTTGCAGATTGGAAAAATAGAAATGCCAGAGACATTGCAAGAGAAACGCTATCAACAATAATAATCGCACACTTTTTGGTACATCTTTTAGCGGGCGGGTTATAGTAAATATGCTTTGCATTATGCTGTGGCTTATAACTCTTTTCGATAAAGATCATAGAGCGCAGCTAAAAAAATCAGAATTGTATAAATAAAGGTTTGTATCAATATATATATATAATCTCTATCAGCTTGTATGCCATATGCAAGCCATTCAGTTTGCGTAAAACGGTGCAAGGAAGGAATCACATAAGCCAGAATATCAATTCCCCAATCAATAAAACGATGACTCAAGTCAACTGATTCGAGTATAGGCGAATCACTGATCAACTGAATGATTTCAATAGATCGAGATAAAGCGTAAAAACCAATCACCACACTGAATGCCAATGTCACGCTTTCTAGAGTAAATACACAAAGTACACTTAGCGTAAGAAACAATAGCAACTCGCATAAGAGCGATACAGACCACATTGCAGAAGAAAGCATATCTGCATAAGCTAATAAGCAGACAAAACAAGCGAAACTCATAAAAATCGCTATCACAAGATAGCCAAATAATTTTCCAAACAAATAAATATATCTTGGAATTGGTTGAGACAGGATCAACTCAAAACCTTTATCATTAAACTGTCTTATCATGCTAGTAATGACAAACAAGCTTAATGTAAAGACACAAAAAAGCCTGAGTAAAAAAGCAAAGATAGAAACCTGAGTCTGGAGTGTTTCAGTGATTGCCAATTCGCCTACAAAAATCGACGAGAGAAAAAAAATTAGGAAACCGGCAAAAATCAAATGTAGAAAACGATCCCGCAGTGCCTCAAGCACCGAATATTTTGTAATTGCCAGTAATCGGCCTGTTTGCATCATGAGTATAAATTTCAGAGATTATTAATCCTCGTTTAATATAGCAGTGCAACACTCTTTGGTCGCACTGCAATTGAAATGACTATCTTTCTCTTTTATGTATACCGAGATTTTTCCAAATTTCCACACTGGCTTCAGATTGGTTCATAGTATAAAAATGAAGACCGGGAACGCCGTTTTTCAGTAGCTCCTCACAGAGCTCCGTTGTGACATCAATACCAAATTTACGTATTGAAACGCGATCATCACCAAACTCCTGAAGTCGGAGCAGAATCCAACGAGGAATCTCGGCACCACAGGCATCAGAAAATCGTCTCAGTTGAGTGCAATTTATTATGGGCATTACACCCGCAACAATCGGAATATCGATACCCATCTTTTCACAATTATCAACAAAACGATAATAGGCAAAGGGATTATAAAAATACTGCGTAATCGCACTATTTGCTCCGGCATCGACTTTCATCTTGAAATGTTTCATATCAGATTGAGGATTAGGAGCTTGCGGATGAAATTCCGGATAAGCAGCAACTTCAATATGAAAATGATCACCTGTTTCCTGACGAATGAATTCTACCAACTCATTTGCGTAACGCAGCTGACCATATCCGACCGAGCCAGATGGTAGATCACCACGCAAAGCCACAACACGATTTATCCCACTATCCTTATAGGTGGCAAGGATGTTCTTAATTTCATCATTCAAAGCACCCATACAAGATAGATGTGGAGCTGCATCGATACCTGTTTTTTCACGAATATCAATAACAGTTTCAAAGGTTCTTTCTCTCGTGCTGCCACCCGCGCCAAATGTAACCGAGAAAAAATCCGGATTAAGTGCAGCAAGAGTTTCCTGTGTCGTCTTTAACTTCCCTGCCGCCTCGGGTGTGCGCGGCGGGAAGAACTCGAAACTGAATGTACGAGCAAACTTATCTTGAGTTTCCATTACTATACCTTCTAATAGCGGTAATGCTTTGGTTTGTAAGGACCATCAACGTCCACATTAATATAGTCAGCTTGCTCCTTGGTCAATACAGTCAGATTCGCTCCGATTCGTTGCAAATGCAGTCGGGCTACTTTTTCATCCAGATGCTTAGGTAAAACATAAACATCCTGCTCATAGTTTTCGCCGCGGCTATAAAGCTCAATCTGCGCCAATACCTGATTGGTAAATGAGTTAGACATTACAAAACTGGGGTGACCTGTCGCACAACCCAGATTGACCAGGCGACCTTTTGCTAGCAGGATAATTCGCTTGCCATCAGGAAAAATAACATGATCAACCTGAGGCTTAATCTCATCCCACTCATATTTTTCAAGACTGGCAACATCGATCTCATTATCAAAGTGACCGATGTTACAAACGATTGCCTGATCTTTCATTTTCACCAAATGATCATGACGAATAATGTCTTTGTTACCTGTAGAGGTAACAAAGATATCAACCTTATCGACAACATCTTCCAGAGTAACTACACGAAAACCTTCCATCGCTGCCTGTAAGGCACAGATAGGATCTATTTCAGTAATCCAGACAGTAGCACCCAACCCTTTTAGTGATTGCGCACTCCCTTTACCGACATCACCATAACCTAAAACTAGTGCAACCTTTCCAGCAACCATTACGTCAGTTGCACGTTTGATACCATCAACCAAAGATTCACGACAACCATATAAATTATCGAATTTAGATTTGGTGACTGAATCATTCACATTGATTGCAGGGAAAGGCAATTCACCGCGTTTCTTCATTTGATACAAACGTTGTACACCTGTAGTAGTTTCTTCTGTAACACCCTGAATTTTTGCGAGTGTGCGTGAATAAAAATCTTTATCTTCTGCGAGCTTATTTTTGATCGCAGCAAACAAACATTTTTCTTCTTCCGAACCGGGCTTATCCAAAACTGAAATATCTTTTTCTGCCTTGCTACCCAGAATTAATAGCATGGTGGCATCACCACCATCGTCCAGAATCATGTTTGGTGAACCGCCATCAGACCAAGTCATGATGCGATGAGTAAAATCCCAATACTCTTCTAATGATTCGCCTTTGTAAGCAAATACAGGAATACCTTGGTCAGCAATCGCTGCTGCGGCATGGTCTTGAGTGGAATAAATATTACAAGACACCCAACGCACTTCTGCACCGAGGGCACTTAATGTTTCAATTAACACTGCGGTTTGAATTGTCATATGCAGAGAACCTGCAATACGCGCGCCTTTCAAAGGCTGGTCAGAACCAAGTTCTTCACGAATCGCCATCAGACCAGGCATTTCAGATTCAGCAATACGAATCTCTTTATGTCCCCACTCAGCGAGAGAAATATCGGCTACGTAATAATCGTTATCAACAGAGGAAGCTGCTACGCTCATCATGTTTCTCCTTTAGCAAACAAGTTAAGCGAGCGCCGTTTTAAAATGACCACAATTTTGAGCCTAGCGGGGTTGTCCCGTCGCAACGCTCCTCAAAACCGTTTAAACAAGAGCGAGAGTATAGTACTCACGCATTCGCTTTTCAAAAATTAGTACTAATTGCCCAGATTTATTATCGGTTTAACCTAGAGCTTTCTTTAATAAATCTGCTTTATCAGTTCTTTCCCATGGCAAATCAATGTCTTCACGACCAAAGTGGCCATAGGCTGCGGTTTGTTTATATCGTGGCTGTAACAAATCCAGCATTTGAATAATGCCTTTTGGTCTCAAATCAAAATGCTCACGAATTGCAGCGATGAGTTGATCATAATCTACCTTACCCGTGCCAAACATATCAACACTAATTGAAGTTGGTTCGGCTATACCAATGGCATACGACACCTGAATCTCACAACGACTTGCCAGACCTGCAGCAACAATATTTTTCGCTACATAGCGAGCTGCATAGGCAGCTGAACGATCTACCTTGGAGGGATCTTTACCGGAAAACGCACCGCCACCATGTCGTGCCATTCCGCCGTAGGTGTCGACAATAATCTTACGACCAGTTAAACCACAATCACCTACTGGCCCACCAATCACAAAACGACCAGTCGGATTTACGAGATAACGGGTTTTGTCGATAATCATATCTGCGGGCAAGGTTGGCTTGATAATTTCTTCAATAACAGCTTCCTGAAGATCTTTATGAGACACATCAGGATCATGTTGTGTTGATAGCACTACGGTATCAACTGCTTTTGGTTTTCCGTCTTCATAGATGACCGTGACCTGAGATTTCGCGTCAGGACGTAACCACTCTAGACCTCCTGATTTTCTGACTTCTGCCTGTTTTTTCACTAATCGATGCGAATAAGTGATAGGAAATGGCATCAATACTTCGGTCTCATCACAGGCATAACCAAACATTAGACCCTGATCACCAGCGCCCTGATCAAGATCGATACCTTCGCCTTCATTAACACCTTGCGCAATATCTGCAGACTGTTTGTCCATCGATACAAGTACAGCACAACTATCTGCATCAAACCCCATTTCAGACGAGGTATAACCAATCTTTCTTACGGTATCTCTAACAATGGTCGGATAATCAATCACTGCGCTGGTTGTAATTTCACCTGATAATACAACCATGCCGGTATTAACCATGGTTTCGCAGGCAATACGCGCAGCTTTGTCTTGAGCAAAAATAGCATCAACTACAGCATCAGATACCTGGTCAGCAACTTTATCGGGATGTCCTTCTGAAACAGATTCAGAAGTAAATAAAAAATTCTTGGTCATATTGGCTTTTTTTAGATTAGGGTTATAAACGGCGCAGGATTCTAACGTTTAATCGCTATTAGCGCACGATTTTCGACGAAAAATATTCAAAAAGGTAAAATAAATGACAAAACCATCACTTGAGAATGAAATATGGTACTAACAGAGACACCAATATGTGACTTCGGTCAGGCAGCTAAAGATTTTGAACTCCCTGATTACAATGGCAAAAACTGGAAACTGAGTGACTTTATTGGTGAAAACGGCACCTTAATCATGTTTATCTGTAATCATTGCCCATATGTTAAAGCGATCCAAATAAGATTGGTTAGCGATGCAAAGACACTGGAAACACTTGGTATTAAATGTGTTTCCATCATGTCGAATGATTCGACAGCCTATCTGGAAGATTCAGTTGATAATATGAAACGTGTTGCGGAAGCCTTTGCCTATCCATTTCCCTATCTTGTTGATGAAAGTCAGGAAATTGCAAAAGCATATGGTGCTGTATGCACCCCAGACTTTTTTGGTTACAACAATAAATTGGAATTACAGTATCGTGGACGTCTTGATTCTAGTGGTAAAGTGCCGGCGAACGATGAAACTAAAAGAGATCTTGTAGATGCTATGCGTCTCGTTGCCGAGACAGGTGCGGGCCCAAGACAACAAATCGCAAGTATCGGCTGCTCAATTAAGTGGAAACAGCCATAAATAAGCTGTTGTGACTTGCCCGAAACGGGCAGGTAAGCGACAATACCGCGCTTTATTTCGGTGGTAATCTGCTCGGTTATCTGTTCCTGAAACATTAATTTTCTAAGAACATAAGTTTCTCGCCATGAGACGTGGTATCCGCTGCCGTAAAAACCTAATTCCGTAACGAAAATCAGAAATAATCTGCAGGGGAATCATATATGTTATCTAGGCATGAACTTGCCAATGCTATTCGCGCGCTAAGTATGGACGCCGTACAACGCGCTAATTCCGGTCATCCAGGTGCCCCGATGGGCATGGCTGAAATCGCCGAAGTCTTATGGAATAGCTTTCTTAAACATAATCCAGCCAATCCGAAATGGGACAATCGCGACCGTTTTATTATGTCTAATGGTCACGGCTCCATGCTGGTTTACTCACTTCTTCATCTGACAGGTTATGATCTGACCATAGAAGAACTGAAAAATTTCAGACAACTACATTCAAAAACCCCCGGCCACCCTGAGTATGGTTATACGCCAGGTGTAGAAACAACGACTGGCCCACTTGGACAAGGTTTGGCTAATGCTGTGGGCATGGCGATTGCCGAAGCAGTTTTGGCAGCTCAATACAATGAGCCAAATTTCAATATCGTTGATCATCATACCTACGTCACCGTTGGTGATGGTTGTTTGATGGAAGGTATTTCTCATGAAGCATGTTCACTTGCTGGAACATTAGGTCTAGGCAAACTAATCGTGCTCTATGATAGCAATAAAATTTCCATCGATGGTGATGTAGAAGGCTGGTTTACAGAAGATGTTGCCAAGCGTTTTCAAGCGTATGGCTGGCATGTTATTGAAGATATTGATGGCCACGATCCAGACAAAATTAAATCCGCCATTGAAACTGCACAAGCTTCAACCGATAAACCCAGTATTATCATTTGCAAAACAATCATTGGCTGGGGCTCTCCCAATAAAGCCGGCAAGGAATCGAGTCATGGCGCGCCATTAGGTGATGATGAAATCAAACTAACCCGAGAAAATATTGGTTGGATATATGATGCTTTTGAAATTCCTGCTGACTACTACAAGGCATGGGATGCCAGAGACAAAGGGGCTAAAGCAGAAAATGAATGGCAATCATTGTTTGCTGAATATAAAAAATCCTATCCTGAAAAAGCGACAGAATATGAACGCCGCATCGCTGGCGATCTGATCAGTAACTGGCAGGAAGTGGCCCAGGCCTATATCCAGCAAACTGATTCCAAAGCAGAATCCATTGCCTCGCGTAAAGCATCACAAAATGCAATTGAAGCTTTTGCTGCCCATTTACCTGAGATGATCGGTGGCTCTGCTGATTTAACAGGCTCAAACCTGACAAACTGGTCTGGTTCAAAAATCATCAGTAAGGTTGACTATGCCGGTAATTATATTTCCTATGGTGTACGTGAATTTGCAATGGCTGCCATCAATAATGGTATTGCTTTGCATGGTGGCTTTATTCCATATTCAGCTACTTTCCTGATCTTCTCGGAATACGCGCGCAACGCATTACGCATGTCTGCATTGATGAAGCAACGCAATATCTTTGTCTTTACTCATGATTCTATCGGTCTTGGCGAAGATGGACCTACTCATCAGGCAGTTGAGCAAGCATCAACTCTGCGTTTAATTCCTAACATGTCTTTGTGGCGACCTTGTGATGCGGTAGAATCCGCGGTCTCCTGGAAGGTGGCAATTGAAAAAGAAAGCGGACCAAGCAGTCTGCTTTTTTCCAGACAGGGTTTGCCGCATATAGAAAGAACATCTGAGCAAATCACCAACATCAGTAAAGGCGGTTATGTATTACTTGATGGTACTGATACACCGGACGTCATCATTATTGCTACCGGCTCAGAAGTCAGCATGGCCATGAATGTGGCAAAACGTTTGAATGACACAGGTAAATCGATACGTATCGTTTCCATGCCTTCAACAGATACTTATGATGCGCAGGATGCAGCTTATAAAGAATCGGTATTACCTACAGCATGTAAAAAACGTATTGCTGTTGAGGCAGGTGTTACTGATTACTGGAAAAAATACACCGGTATTGATGGACGTGAACTCGGCATTGATAGCTTTGGTGAATCAGCGCCGGCAAAAGATGTGTTTGAACATTTCGGTTTGACCGAAGAAAAATTATTTGAATTAACAAACGAACTTATTGATTAAAAAAGAAATAAAACGGAGAGAACAATGACAATTAAAGTCGGGATCAATGGTTATGGAAGAATCGGACGTAATATTTTACGTGCCTTGTATGAATCCAACCGTACCAATGAAATCGAAATCGTTGCTATTAACGACCTGGGTGACGCTAATACCAATGCACACTTGACACAATACGATACAGCGCATGGAAAATTTCCGGGCACTGTTTCTGTTGAAGGTGATCACATGATCGTCAACGGCGATAAAGTCAGAGTGTTATCCGAACGCGACCCGGCAAAGTTGCCATGGAAAGAACTAGGCGTTGATGTTGTTCACGAATCTACCGGCTTTTTCACTAGTAAGGCAAAGGCATCTGCACACCTTGAAGGTGGTGCAAAGAAAGTGATTATTTCAGCACCTGGCGGTAACGATGTTGATGCAACGATTGTTTATGGTGTAAACCATAGTGTATTAAAAGCAGCTGACACAGTTATTTCCAATGCATCATGCACGACTAACTGTCTGGCACCTGTTGTGAAAGTTCTACACGAAAATATCGGTGTTATTGGCGGCGTCATGACAACTGTTCACGCCTATACCAATGATCAGGTATTAACTGATGTTTATCACACAGACTTAAGACGCGCACGTTCTGCAACCATGTCAATGATCCCTACCAAAACGGGTGCAGCTGCAGCGGTTGGACTCGTTTTGCCAGAGTTGAATGGCAAACTTGACGGTTATGCAGTTCGTGTTCCTACCATTAACGTATCGATGGTTGACCTAAGTTTTACCGCGGCACGTGAAACAAGTGTTAAAGAAATCAATACCCTGTTAAAGCAGTCTGCGGATGGTGAGCTTAAAGGTGTATTGGCTTATAACGATGCGCCATTGGTATCTATCGATTTTAACCATGACCCGGCATCATCTACCTATGATGCATCTTTAACCAAGGTTATTGATGGTACTTTAGTTAAAGTCGTGGCCTGGTATGACAACGAATGGGGATTCTCAAATCGTATGCTGGACAGCACACTGGCATTAATGAACGCAAAGTAAGGTAAAGCTAACGTGTCGATACTAGTAAAAATTGCTGATCTAGATCTTTCCGGCAAGACTGTGCTTGTCAGAGAAGACTACAATGTTCCATTGAAAAATGGCGAGGTCACTGATGACACTCGTATCAGAGCAACACTACCAACTATCAATCAATTACTTGCTGCAGAAGCAAAGATTATCCTGATTTCGCATCTCGGTCGGCCAAAAGCCGGTGAATATGATGATGCCTTCTCGCTTGCGCCTGTGGCTAAACGTTTAAGTGAATTACTTGATTGCGAAGTGCCATTAATTAGGGATTGGGTTAATGGAGTCGACATGGGCGAACACAATATTGTTTTATGTGAAAACGCGCGTTTTGAAGCCGGTGAAACCAAAGATGATGAGGAATTATCTCGCAAGATGGCACAAATGTGTCAGGTATACATCAATGATGCTTTTGCTACAGCGCATCGTGCGCAAGCTTCAACACATGGTGTTGCAAAATATGCAGCGGTCGCTGCGGCTGGTCCATTACTAATTACCGAATTAAAAGCCTTAACCAAGGCATTACGTGACCCGGCAAAACCGCTTGTTGCGATTGTTGGTGGTGCCAAGGTATCAACCAAACTTACTATTCTGGAAACACTAAGTGAAAAAGTTGATCAATTAATCGTTGGTGGTGGTATCGCTAATACTTTTCTAAAATCTGCCGGTTACGAAATTGGCAAATCACTTTATGAACCTGATCTGGTAAATGTAGCCAGTAGCTTATTAGAAAAAGCTAAGGAGAAAGGTTGTGATATTCCGTTACCTGTCGATGTCATCGTAGGCAAAGAGTTTAATGAAAATGCTAAAGCTACGATAAAACCAATAAGTGAAGTCGAAGCAGATGACATGATTATGGATGTCGGGCCGAAAACCAGTAAATTGTTAAATACGTATATTAATGATGCTGCAACCATCGTTTGGAATGGTCCTTTAGGCGTATTTGAATTCGATCAATTCAGTCAGGGTACTGCAAGTTTGTCTAAATCCATCGCTGCAAGTAATGCCTATTCGATTGCCGGTGGCGGAGATACCATAGCCGCTATCTCAAAATTTAAAATCGCTGATGATATTTCCTACATCTCAACCGGCGGTGGTGCTTTCCTTGAATTTCTTGAAGGCAAAAAATTACCTGCGATTGAATTGCTGGAAGAAGCTGCACGCGCATGGGAAGCAATGGAAAAAGCCCGCGAACTATAAACACTAATCTTTAAAAATTATTTGCGTGAACGATAAATAACTACAGATGAGAAGAACAAAAATTATTGCAACACTAGGTCCGGCAACTGATCATTCTGGTGTACTGGAAAAACTGTTTGATGCAGGGGTTGATGTCTTTCGACTAAATTATTCCCACCAGACCCATGCAGAACATGAACATCGCATGAAAGAGATACGCAAACTGTCTCTGAAAAAATCACATGCTGTTTCTGTTATTGCCGACTTGCAAGGACCAAAAATTCGTATTGAACGATTCAAGGAAGGTAAAGTTATTTTACGGGAGGGTGCTGCATTCAAAATTGATACACAACTTGATGCCAATGCCGGTGATATTAATCAGGTCGGCGTCACTTACAAAGATCTGCCTAAAGATGTTAAGCCCGATAATTTATTGATGATTGATGACGGACGTATCGTTCTGCATGTCAAATCAGTTGGTAAATATGTCATTAACTGTGAAGTCGTTACTGGTGGAGAACTCAGTAATAACAAAGGTATCAATTTACAGGGCGGCGGCTTATCTGCTAGCGCATTGACTGAAAAGGATGAAGCTGATTTAAAACATGCTGCATCGATCAAGGTTGATTACATTGCAGTTTCATTTCCTAGTGATGCGGATGATATTAATCTAGCTAGAAAGATGATGAAGATATGTAAATGTGAGGCACAGATTATTGCCAAGATTGAACGTGCTGAAGCTTTAAATCATATTGAGGAAATTATCGAAGCATCTGATGTAATTATGATTGCGCGCGGGGATTTAGGCGTGGAAATTGGTGATGCCGCTTTACCGCCGGTGCAAAAAAGTCTGATTAAGATGGCGAGAGACATGGATCGTGCTGTCATTACCGCGACACAAATGATGGAATCAATGATTCTGAATAAAATACCAACCCGCGCTGAAGTATTTGACGTAGCCAATGCTGTTATTGATGGCACTGATGCCGTAATGCTCTCCGGAGAAACCAGTATTGGTAATTACCCGGACAAGGCCGTTGAAGCCATGTCACGCATTTGTGAAGAAGCTGAAAAACAACGCAGTGTGCGCGTTTCTGATCATCGTCTTAATCAACGCTTTGAATCTATTGGTGAAGCTATTTCCATGTCAGTAATGTATGCAGCCAATCATATTGGTGCAAAAGCAATATGTGCACTAACCGAAACAGGTGGAACCTGCTTATGGATGTCACGAATCAGTTCAGGCATTCCGATTTATGCGTTTACCAGACACACTTCCACAAGACGACGGGTAGCATTATATCGTGGCGTCTATCCGGTTAAGTTTGATATTACCCACACAGATCCTCTGGAAGCTAATAAGGAAATGATCGATATCATGGTCAAATTTGGTGTCGTTGAAAATGGGGACTTCGTCATTATTACCAAAGGCGATTTGCGAGGTAAGCGAGGCGGCACAAACAATATGAAGATCATCAAAGTCGGCGAGGCTTTGGAACATACACTTTAATTTTTTATTGAGTAATAAATAAGGGGCACAGCTATGAGCGCAGCAGAACTAGAAGCGACAGCCAAAGCCATGGTGGCAAAAGGCAAAGGTATTTTGGCAATTGATGAAAGTACGCCAACTATCAAAAAACGTTTCGACACAATCAATACTGAATCAACAGAAGAAAGTCGTCGTACATATCGAGACTTGTTAATTACTGCGCCAGGTGGCAATGAATTTATCAGTGGCATGATCCTGTTTGATGAAACCATACGCCAATCAAGTGCTGATGGAACACCTTTTCCAAAGGCGATGATAGACGCAGGCATGATGCCTGGAATTAAGGTTGATACAGGCGCTAAAGATATGGCAGGTCATCCGGGTGAAAAGATTACCGAAGGTTTGGATGGTCTTCGTGATCGTCTGGCAGAATATAAATCGCTGGGCGCAAAGTTCGCCAAGTGGCGTGCCGTCATAACAATTGGTGACAACATCCCGAGTATGGCTTGTATCAAGGCTAATGCAAATGCACTTGCACGTTATGCTGCACTTTGTCAGGAAGCGGGTATCGTACCTATGGTTGAACCTGAAGTATTAATGGATGCTAACAACACGATCGAGCGCTGCTATGAAGTAACAGAACTCACTTTAAAAACACTTTACTCTGAACTCAAAGATCAGGATGTTGCAATTGAACATACGATTTTAAAAACCAATATGGTGATTTCCGGTAAAAAGTGTTCAGTGCAGGCCGATGTACAAACCGTCGCCGACATGACTGTGAAATGTTTATTGAATAATGTTCCTGCCGAGGTTCCCGGTATTGTCTTCCTGTCAGGTGGTCAAAGCGCAGAATTAGCGACAGCACATTTAAATGCTATGAATGCAACTAACAAAGACTTACCCTGGCCATTAAGCTTTTCCTATGGTCGTGCATTACAGGAACCATGTTTAAATGCATGGGCTGGCAAGACCGAAAATGTCGAGGCTGCTACAAAAGCCTTATTGCACCGTGAGAAATGTAATAGTCTTGCATGCAATGGCGATTACGATGAAAAGATGGAATCTTCTGCTTAATGTCTAAAGCGCAGGAAGTGCAAGAACTATCTGAACAGGCCCGGATTGCTTTCCGGGCCTATCAGGACATGAATCAAAGTAAGACAATTTATTTTCAGCTGTTACAGGATCTGGATAGCAAATATAAATCAGGCGGAGCGCCCAGCATTTCTGAAAACCTGCAACTCGAAAAACTCTTAAAAGAACACGACAATAATGTGGCTGCATTCAGTATAGCAATGTCCGCTGTAGAAGATACCAACGACAGAACTCAGTTAATTAAATTAATGTCCTGAAGCAGAAAGATTACTTTACGTAAATTGTAATTCTGCCAGAAATAACAGGCGGGTTATGCGTAATGTGCAGATAGTTTCCCAAGATTAATTGTAAAGTATGCTTGCCCGGTGTCAGTTCAAGCATCATTTAAGTCTGAACACCACCAAAATGTTTAACCACATTATTAGCCGGCAACTCAACTGCATCAATCAATAAATGATGATGCCCGGTATTTTCGTTATCTATGCCCGCAGGAGCAACACCCCTATTTGTTAATCTGAATTATACTTTAAAACGGATGCTAATAGTGTCGCCATTATTTGGGCGATCAAATATACCTTCGCATCATCTGGTACAGATGATATATATTCATCAGCTATAACTTTATAGCTTGATAAACAACAAAAAATTATTGTTCTGAATCTATTTGCTCTCTGGTTTTTTCTACACTGTCTAACACCATTCCTTCAACAGTCTTTGCTTTTTCCAATGCATCAGTTTGTGTATTCCAGACGTGTTCACCCGTTGATGAATTATTTTTCTTTGTGTCACTCGCTTCATCCGAGCAGGCAACCAGAAATAAACAACAAAAAAATATATTGAGTATCTTCATAAATTATTAATTAATCGATAATTCATTAATAGGCTTGAAGTCTACACCTTCTTTCCCTAGTAAACTACCGCTACCAATATCAAAATACCATCCATGTACAAATAAATTGCCTGTATCAACCCTTTCCTTTACCCATGGAAAGGTCATGATATTTTTTAACGAAATACCTATCGCCTCTTTCTCACAATGCGCACATTGTTCGTCAAAACTTTTATCTCCATGTTTTGACAGAATGGCTTCTCTTGCTTCAGTTACATTTTTCATCCATGGATCGATAAAGCCATAATCTTCATGACCATGATCACCTTCCATCAATGCCTTGATGCCACCACACTGACTGTGTCCCATAATAATCACATGCCTAACTTTAAGATGCTTAATAGCAAACTCCATGGCCGCACTGGTACCATGAGATTTACCGTCATCTTCATTAATTGGCACAAGATTAGCGACATTTCGAATTACAAATATATCGCCAGGTTCAGTTGACATGATTTGTGCTGGATGAACACGTGAATCGCAGCAGGAAATAATTAAAAATTTGGGAGACTGGCCCTGAAATAAGTCCTGATATAAGTCAGGATTTTCTACGAAATAATCTTGATGAAAACGCTCATAACCATTGATCAGTTTTTTTATTTCTTTCATGCCTAACCCCGAATAATTTTTATTTTAATAATCTGTCTCTGGCTTCTTTATATTTATTTGCTGTTTGTATTATCACTTCTTCTGGCAGCCTGGGGCCCGGTGCTTTTTTATCCCAGTCGAGGGTTTCCAGATAATCACGAATATATTGTTTATCAAAACTTGGTGGACTAACCCCGACTTTATAAGCATCTGCAGGCCAAAAACGGGAAGAATCAGGCGTAATGACTTCATCGATCAAAACAAGTTCACCTGATTCGTCCAGACCGAACTCCAGTTTGGTATCAGCAATAATAATACCCCGAGTTTTGGCATACTCGACTGCTTCCTGATAAATCTTCAATGTTGTTTCTTTTATTTTATTGGCCAGTTCCAGCCCTATCAAATCAACAACGGCCTGAAAACTGATATTTTCATCATGATCACCCACAGCTGCCTTAGTCGCAGGCGTAAAGATAGGTTCGGCAAGCTGCGATGCCTGCTGTAAACCCGATGGCAAGGATATCCCGCATACCGATTGTGACGCCTGATAGTCCTTCCAACCGGAACCAATCAAATAACCCCGTGCCACAGCTTCAACAGGCAGTGGCTTTAATTTACGTACAACAATGCCCCGCCCTTTCAGTTCGTCAACATCCTGCTTATTGTTCAGGACAGCGGACAAGGAAATATCGGTTAAGTGATTAGGGATAATATTGTTAAAGCGGTCAAACCAAAATGTTGACACCTCATTCAGTATCTTACCTTTTTTAGGTACCGGATCGGGCAGTATCACATCGAATGCGGATAATCGATCGGTGGTGACTATCAGCATGTGCTTGTCATCAATATCATAAATATCTCTGACCTTGCCATGATTTATTAGCTTAAGCTGTTGAATATTGGAACGGTATAATGAAGTCACGATTCAGATTACGGTTTGATTAAATATATTCCTATTTTCCCATACTCGCTAAATCAGGGCTATCGTTGTTTTTTAAGCTCTGGTATAAAGTCGCCTGAATCAACATAAGTTTATAGATACATGACAAAAAAAGAGGACAAACTGCGTTTATTTGGTTTTAACAATTTAACCAAAACCCTGAGCTTCAACATTTATGACGTTTGCTATGCGCGAACCAAAGAAGGTATTCAGGAATATATGGATTATATTGATGAGGAATATAATTCTGATCGATTGACGCAGATCCTGGAAGATGTTGCTAGTATTATCGGTGCCAATATCCTTAATGTTGCCAAGCAAGACTATGATCCTCTTGGTGCCAGTGTTACGTTACTAATCTCTGAAGAAGTGCCAGCACTTGCTGGCGTCACCAACAGTGAATCACCAGGCCCTACTCCCGAAGTACTGGTTGCGCATCTGGATAAAAGCCACCTGACCGTTCATACCTACCCTGAAACACATCCGACTGGTGGCATCTGTACCTTCCGTGCAGATATAGATGTTAGTACCTGTGGCATGATCTCTCCGTTGAAGGCACTTAACTTTTTAATCCATAGTTTTGAATCAGACATCGTGATCATGGACTATCGTGTGCGTGGTTTTACCCGTGATACCTCAGGCAAAAAGCATTACATAGATCACGAAATTAATTCGATTCAAAACTATATTGATGATGAATACAAAGAGCTGTATCAAATGGTTGATGTCAATATCTATCAGGAAAATCTGTTTCATACCAAGATGATGCTGAAAAATTTCGAATTAAATAATTATCTTTTTAAAGAAGATAAACAGAACCTGCCTGAAAATGAGCAAGCCCAGATCGAAGATCTGATCCAACTGGAGATTGAAGAAATATTTAACGGTATGGAAAAGAAATAAACTTATCTGGCTTGTAGCTTTGCCCAGGAATCTCTCAACGTAACCGTTCTGTTAAATATAGGCTTTCCATCAAAACTATCTTTGTTGTCTACACAAAAATAAGCCGTTCGTTCAAACTGAAAACGGGTTTCTTTTTCCGCACTCATTAACGATGGTTCAAGCATCACATTGCTTATCACGACTTTGGATTCCGGATTTAAAAATTCACGCCATTCCTTTTCATGTTTGTTGCTATCTGGAGTTGGTTCAGTAAACAAACGATCAAATAATCTGACTTCTGTTTGCAGCGCATGCTCACATGATACCCAGTGAATCGTACCTTTTACCTTGCGTCCATCTGGCGCATTTCCGCCTTTAGTTTCCGGATCATAGCTACAATGCAATTCGATTACTTCACCATCATCATTTTTAATCACTTCATTACAGGTAATAAAGTATGCATAGCGTAAACGTACTTCCCTGCCTGGACCCAATCGAAAAAACTTTTTCGGCGGGTCTTCCATAAAATCATCCTGTTCAATATATATCTCGCGAGCAAACGGCAACTCACGCGAACCCATGTCTGGATTATTGGGGTGATAAGGCGCATCGAGTTGTTCAACTTTCCCTTCAGGATAATTTTCAATGACAACCTTTAATGGATTAAGCACACCTAAAACACGTTTGGTGGTTTTATCCAGATCTTCACGCACACAGTTTTCCAACACGCCCATATCGATCAAAGTATCGCTCTTTGTGATCCCAATACGATCACAAAAATCTCTAATTGCCTCCGGTGTATAACCTCGGCGACGCATGCCAATAATCGTCGGCATTCTTGGATCATCCCATCCGCTGACATCGCCATTTTTAACCAATTCATTCAATTTACGTTTGCTGGTAACTGTATAGGCGAGATTCAATCTGGCAAATTCAATTTGTTGCGGATGGCATGGCAGATCAAGCTGATCCAGATACCAATCATACAAAACACGGTGATCTTCGAACTCCAATGTGCAAAGCGAATGTGTAACACCTTCCAGTGCATCAGAAATACAATGTGCAAAATCATACATTGGATAGATACACCATTTATCTGCTGTACGATAATGCGAAACCTTACGAATACGATAGATAGTAGGGTCACGCATGTTCATATTAGGTGCCGCCATGTCTATCTTTGCTCTTAATACACATTCCCCTTCAGCAAACTCGCCTCTCTTCATACGTTCAAACAGATCGAGATTTTCTTCGACACTACGAAAACGATAGGGACTATCCTTGCCTGGTTCAGTTAGCGTACCGCGATACTCACGGGTTTGTTCAGCATTTAGATGATCTACATAAGCCTTACCATCTTTAATCAGTTGCACGGCAAACTCATAAAGCTTGTCGTAATAGTCAGAAGCAAAGAACTCACGATCTTGCCAATCAAATCCTAACCAACGTACATCATTAGCGATGGCATCAGCATATTCAATATCTTCTTTTTCAGGATTGGTGTCATCAAACCGAAGATTACACAGGCCCTGCTCATATTTCTCTGCTAAACCAAAGTTGAGACAGATCGACTTGGCATGTCCTACGTGTAGATAGCCATTTGGTTCTGGAGGGAAACGCGTATGTAAGCGGCCATCATTTTTTCCGTTCTTTAAATCGTCATTAATAATATGACAAATAAAATGACTGGCTTCGGGTTTATTATTTTCAGCCATGCTACAACCTGTAAATATAATTAGTAATTAATAATAATTATTGAGTTAACGAATTTTACTAGACAAATAGATTTATTAATAGACTATGCAAATAACGTCGGCATGTAATTAATTTGAAGATTACTGCTTTTAAATTCAGTTTATTATTGCCGATATAGAATTTTGATAGATTCTTTATCAATAGTTGTTTTATCCTCGCCAAACGACCCATGATTAAACTCGGATTTAAATTTTATCGTAACTGTATCAGGCCCAATATCAATAAATTGATATACTATTGATTCATGATCATCCATAGCACTGTTGAATTTATCATTGAGACCTGATATTAAATCGCATGTCTATACATTTTCTGTATTGATTCCAAATCGTTTTTTATAACCGTATTCCTACTCTACACATATAAACAAAACCTTATCTTATTCCAGTCTGATTAACTTCTTTATATTCTCACTTAAACAGAGCTGCTACTTCTTTAATATATTAATTCCCGGTTTTATTAATATTAATAATCTGAGGTTCATTATCTATAGTCAAAACATGACTGTTTGCTTCAATTAATTTCTCAGCCTTTACATCAAAGGTCATCGTAATTATTAAAAATGCAAATAAATGTTTACTGTATTTATAAGGATTTTGCATAAACACTATTTAGTTAATATTAATCTTTAAATATTTAGGTAAATTTCCTTCTAAGCCCATAGCCCGTTTCATGATGATATTTTTAAATAAAGGCATCGCATCAATGGTATCAAGCCCGATATTCCTGATCCATGGCATAAACATCGTCTGCTTTTCAAACAGATATTTAAAACCATCCATTAAATACAACATATTTTTATTTTCGCCCTTACGCCAACGCTCATAACGTCTTAATACCTGCTGCTTACCAAAATCTCGCTTACGGACATGGTAACTCTGAATTATTTCACATAGTGCTGCAACGTCGACAAGCCCGAGATTAGCACCAAGTCCTGCTAATGGATGAATAACATGCGCACTATCACCGACCAATGCAATCCTTGATTTCACATAATGTTCAGCTTCAGCACGATAAAGTGGAAATGAAAAGCGCTTTGTACTTGAAGTAACACTGGATAATTCATTAGCAAAGGCATCAGCTAATGTTTGATTAAATTGTGTTTCATCCAGCGATAATAATTCATTAATTTTCTCTGGCTTTTCTGACCAGACGATCGCGGATTGATGCGGGTTTACCATGGGTAAAAAGGCCAAAGGGCCATTCGTTAAAAAACGCTGTCTGGCAACCTGTTCATGCGAACGTTCAGTGATTGCCGTACATGCAAGCGCCGCCTGTTGATAATCATGCTTGTTAAATTTAATACCTGCTAATTGACGAATAATGGAATGACTACCATCAGCAGCAATAATTAATTTGGCACGATAATCAAGATTAGCTTCCGTTGAAACCTTAATTGATTCACCTTCATCTTCAATGGCAACAGGCTTTGCAGACCACGAACAACGAATCGATTCCATGTCTAACATACGATCCTGTAAGGCATCGGCTATCGCCATGTAGGGAATAATATAACCCATGGTTGGTTGACATATTTCGGCACTATCAAAATGAATTTCACCTAAGCCATTTTCATCCCAGACATGCATGGTTTGATAATGCCCAATATCCTCTTCCGCCAATCGTCGCCATGCGCCTGTTAATTCCAGTAAGGTTTTAGATGCAGGACTTATCGCGAAGATACGCGGGTCACATGGTTTTAGATCATCGAGTTCACGCGCAGCAGCTTCCAGTAAAATTACTTCTAAGCCTTGCTTTGCTAATAAACAGGCACAGGCAGTGCCAGTAATTCCGGCACCGACAATAATGACATCCGCATCCAGCTTCATACTATTTCCTGTTGCATACTGTAACGCACCAGTTCCGGCTGACGGCCAAGCATACCCATGGTTAATTGCATCAACTGTTTTTTCAAAAAGGGTAGCGAATCAATGCCAATCATCGCTACATCTCTCAATAGATTGCTGACGATTTGTTGATGATAGAAATGTTCAGCGAGACCATTGGTAAAATTGATGATTCGTTTTTGATCCTCTGTCCTGTTGTCGACATAACGTTCAAGTATGCGAACATCATCAAGTGTCAACCCATTGACTAGCGATTGCTTAATCACCTCTGCCAAACCAGCAACATCACGTAAACCCAGATTAAATCCCTGTGCTGAATTAGGGTGTATCGTGTGAACAGCATTACCTAGTAACAATAATTGAGGTTGATACTGTCTGACTGCGTTTTGATAAAAAATAGGATAGCTACGTCTCACACCAACCGTAATTAAACGCCCAAGACGACGACCTGTTTCCGACTGTACCCGTGCTAAAAATTGTGGGTCATCTAGTGATAAACAGTAATCTGCATCTTCGCTATTAACCACATAAACCAATACTGATCGATTCTCGGCGACAGGCAATAAAGCAATAGGTCCATGCGGGGTAAAGCGTTCATACGCTGTATATTGATTCCGTTTTTCGGTAGAGACATTTGCAACGATAGCAGTTTGTTTAAAATCATGTTGCTCGGTATTGATACCGGCAAGTCGTCTCGTAAGTGAACAGGAGCCATCTGCACCGATCAATAGACCTGCTCTCGCACTTCTTTCACTGCCTTCCTGCTGCCAAGTGACCCTCATTCCCTGTTGAGTTAATTCAAAAGACTTCAATTCGGCAGGACAAATAAATTCAATATTATCATGCTGTGACAATGACTTTCTTAGGCCATTTCCGAGTGTACTGGCAATAACGACATAGCCAAGCGCATCCACATTCATTTCATTGGCACGTAAACGGGTAAAGGCAAAACGATTCTGTTCAGATATATGAACCTGTTTGATTGGATAGCTTGAAGATTGTAAAGCTTGCCAAAGCCCCAGGTTTTCAAATATTCGTTTTGACGCTAGTGATAATGTTATACCGCGTTCATCGAAAGTGGTTTTATCGCTTTGTTTTAGTTGAGTGGCATCAATAATTGCAATCTTTAAACCTGTTGACGCCAGGCCAAGGGCAAGACTGCACCCCACCATGCCAGCACCACTGATAAAGATATCGTAATCCCAATCTTTCGACATTACGCTACCTTGTTCATTAGCTCCATTATCTCGTCAGCTTCCTTAGGCACGTCTTTACTGAGAACCTCATATCCGTCTTTAGTCACCAACACATCGTCTTCAATACGAATACCAATGTTAAACCATTTATTGGCCAAACCATTTGACTCAGCAGGAAGATAAATACCGGGCTCAACAGTTAATACCATACCGGGCTCCAGCATGCGCCATTCATCTTCCAGCTTGTAATCACCCACATCATGTACGTCCATTCCTAACCAATGTCCGGTACGATGCATGTAATATTTGCGATAAGTATGTTCTTCCAATAGCCGTTCTACATTGCCTTTAAGAATACCCAGCTCTACCATGCCTTCGGTCAATACCTTTACTGCTGCATCATGAGGATCGTTCCAGTGATTTCCCGGTTTTACTTGCTCAATCGCAGCATATTGTGCGGCAAGTACCAGATCATAGGCCTGACGTTGGGCCTTATTGAAATTGCCATTCACGGGAAAGGTACGAGTAATATCACTGGCATAACCTTCATATTCCGCACCAGCATCTATCAATAACAGATCTCCATCATTTAACAGATCCTTGTTTTCAGTGTAATGCAGAATACAACCATTTGCACCACCCCCAACAATGGAAGGGTAAGCCGGTGTACGTGAGCCTTGCCTCATAAATTCATAGAGTAACTCAGACTCAATCTGAAATTCATTCATTCCCGGTCGACAATATTGCATTGCTCGACGATGGCCTGCAGCTGCAATTTGTGCAGCTTTCCTCATCAACTTAATCTCATGACTACTTTTATATAGTCGCATTTCATGCAGAAAATGATTTAACGCGATAAATTCTTCGGGAGCGTTCACGCCGGAACGTGATTTATTTCGAATCTGATTGACCCACCCAAGTACGCGTTGATCAAACTGTTGATCACGACCCATATTATAAAATACGCGATCATGACCTTCGATGAGACCGGGCAATATTTCATCCATATCTTCGATGGGAAAGGCATCATCAGCGCCATAGGTTTCCATTGCTCCATCCAGACCTGCGCGACGACCATGCCATGTTTCCATTTCTGCATCACGTTCCCGACAGAAAATTAAAAATTCACCCTCTTCACGATCAGGGATAAGCACAACAACAGCTTCCGGTTCGGGGTAGGCTGTCAAATAATAAAAGTCGCTGTCCGGACGGAAAGGGAACTCGACATCACGGTTTCTAATATGTACTGAAGCAGTAGGTATAATAGCAATACTGTCTGAACCAATAAGATCCATCAATTTTTTGCGACGTCTTTTGCATTCGTTAATGTGTTTCAATGTAATACCCTGGGTCCTGTTTCTAACTGAGTATTGGGATGCCAATCCTGATGCAGCATCAACACACCTATACGCACATATTCAATTAATTCTACAAATGCTGTTTCCGAATCTTCATCCTCTTCAGGCTCGGTTTCTAGTCGAGCAATTTTCGACAGATCCTGAATAAATTCTTCGCTCTCATTTTGTAGACTATGCTGTTCATTTAAACCTGCTACTCCCAGACCGGAAATGAATCCGGCACACCACTCAGACAAGGCCTGTGTTCGCAGCGTTAATGGCTCGTCGTCATCAGGAATTAACAGGTCAAATATAATTTCTTCCGACTCTAATGTACTGGCAACATCTTCCGCGATTTTATTAATTACCGCATAAGCCTGATCAAGCGCCTGCGCATCTTCCAGCCCACTGACTAGGTGATCACGCAATAATCCCATCTGTAATTCATTATTGAAAACAAAGTAGGCTGTTATCAGGCCATGACACTCAGACGCACGTGTACCCGCGCTCGCCTCAATCAAACCGATGTCAATTTCATTATAATCCAGTTCCATAATGGTCTACTTAATATATGACGAATTCACGTCATTATTGGATATTTCCGCTGACGAATATTTAGAAAATTAGTCCCATAATCATACAATATATTCATCCTATCGTCGCATTTTGGATCTGCTGTTGACCACACTATGCAGGCATTCTATATTGCTAACTGGGTGTATTAACAATCAACGTAGTTTATCTAATAGATTACTGTCCGACAGGATAAAAGTATGACTGATAATGATATAGACAATTCCGATCTAGCATCGCTTGAGGCCAGAGTAGATGATCTGATTAAAACCATAGAAAAGTTAAAATCAGAAAATTCAGCATTACGTAACCAGCAGGAAGGTCTGGTAAATGAACGTGCAATATTAATTGAAAAAACTGAGCAGGCCCGTACTCGTATAGAATCGATGATTAGTCGCCTGCGTGCTATGGAAACTCGGCCATGAGTGATACCAACCCCGTCAAGGTCAACATTCTGGAAAAGGAATATCTGATTAATTGTAGCGATGAAGAACACGATCAATTACGTGCCGCTGTCGATATTCTCAATGCAAAAATGACTGAGATGAAACGTAACGGTGGTGTGATCGGTACAGAACGAATTGCTGTTATGACAGCCCTGAATATTACTCATGAGATGCTGGCTTACAAAGAAAAAAACCAGGTCTATACTACTAATATAGACAGTACGCTTAAGCGTTTACAAAACAAAATCAACAATGCTCTGGTTAGAGAAAAGCAACTGGATATTGAAGATCCAATCTCTCAGAGCACCTAGTTTCAAGCTTGGGTATCTTCTGCGATGGCCGTTGTCATACTCGTGGTGACTTGAGCCGATAAGATACTAACCAGGGAATCTGAAAACAGTGTTGTTGCGCATGTCCAACCACGTGGAAAGCCTGATACGCTGTTTCCTAAGATGCCCACTTGAACCTCTGGTTCAAGTCCAATGTCTGAGACGACATTGCGGTTGATACCCCCTAATTTTCAGTAGGTATTCAAATGAATTACTGGTTAATGAAATCTGAACCTTCCGAGTTCAGTATTGATGATTTAAAAAAACGTCCGAAACAAAAAGAAGCCTGGGATGGCGTCAGAAATTATCAGGCACGTAATATGATGCGTGATGAAATGAAAAAGGGTGATCTGGTTTTTTTCTATCATTCCAACTGCGATGAACCGGGTATCGTAGGCATCATGACTATTGACAAAGAAGGTTATCCCGACCATACGGCATTTGATCCTGATGATAAACACTTTGATCCTAAAAGTTATCCGGAGAACCCACGCTGGTTTTATGTTGATGTGAAATATAAGCGTAAGTTAAAACGAACCATTTCACTTTCAGAATTACGCGATCACAAGCAGTTAAAAGATATGAAGTTATTACAGAAAGGCAACCGACTCTCAATCATGCCGGTAAGCAAAAAAGAATGGAATTATATTTCTGGTCTGGAATAAAACCTAAACAATTAGATAGAGGGTTGCCAAGCCGAGAAAGGTCATAAAGCCAACTACATCTGTTACCGTCGTTAATACCACACCACCAGCAATGGCTGGATCGATACCAAAGGATTTAAGGATAAACGGAATCAGTGCGCCAGCCAGGGCAGCGATAACCAGATTAATCAACATAGCTAACCCGATAATCAATCCCAATGCCTGATCATCAAACCAGAAGATTACCACCAGGCTCACAATACAGGACCAGATCAAACCATTCAGCACACCGACCATAAGCTCTTTAATTAGCAATGGCTTTACATTACTTTTTACCAACTGACCTTGCGCAATACCGCGAATAGCGATGGTAAGCGTCTGACTCCCGGCTATTCCCCCCATACCGGCAACAACTGGCAATAACACTGCCAGAGCGACTAACTGTTGAATGGTATCTTCAAAACGACCAATCACCCATGACCCGAGAAAAACTGTCATCAAATTAATACCTAACCAGACAGCTCGACGACGTGTACTGCTAATGACAGAAGCAAACATATCATCATCGCTACTCAAACCTGCCATACTTCGAACAGTTTGTTCTGCCTCGCTCTGGATAACGTCAACAACGTCGTCAATGGTTACACGACCCAGAAGCATTCCCTCTTCATCGACAACAGCTGCTGAAACAAGGTCACGTTGCTCGAATAGTTTTGTCACATCAGAAGTGGGTGCATTTGCTTTCAGGAACGGCGCTTCTTCCAACCATTCTCCAACGGTAGTTGCTTGCTCTTTTAACAACAAATCTGTCAGATGTAAGACACCCAAATAATGATTATCGCGGTCGACAACCATGATGTTATTGGTATCTTCGGGAATATCGCCCACACGTCTTAAATAACGTGTCACCACATCAAGGCTTACATCTGCCCTGACAGAGGTAACATCAAGGTTCATCAAACCACCCGCACTATCTTCAGGATAAGTCATGACCGATGCCAAACGATGTCGGTTTTGCTCATCCATTGCCAATAGAATGCTTTCTGCTATAGGTTCGGGTAAATCCTGCAGGATATCAGCGACGTCATCCGTATCCAGATCCTGTGTTGCCTGTGCCACTTCATGCGGCAACATTTGCTCCATTAATTCAGCGCGCACAGCATCCTGTGTATGCGATAGCACATCACCTTCAACTTCGGAATCAACTAATTGCCAGACTTCGTAACGTTGCTGCTTGGGTAAACCTTCAATAAGGTCGGCAATTTCAGAGGGGTGTAAGGCATCAACCACAGAACGGGCAAGCGGTTTATTATCCTGCTCCAAAGCTTCATGCAAGGACTCTAACGCCGTTTGCTCTTCAACTGGTTCTGTAATGTCGTTCATTGAATTAAATTTATTATTAGTATTTTTAAGACAATAATACGCAACTTAACACGATTGCGCTGAAAAAAAGAATAATAGAGACTTTATATTGCGGAATAATTAATCAGAACTATTTCTGAATAATTCAATTACATCAACACCATTATTGGCCTTTAAGGCACGTTTAGCCAGCCTGGTTGCTTCTTCAACATCACTATCAATAATGATCTTTTTGATCTCCAACAGGCTCGCTGAATGCACACTGAACTCACGCAAGCCCAACCCTAACAATAATCTTGTACTGTTTGGATCACCTGCCATTTCACCACACATGGCTACCGGAATCTTTGCTTTTTTTCCTGCGTTTATCGTCATATGAATCAGTCTTAACACGGATGGATGAAAAGGATCGTAAAGATAATTTACTTCGTCATTAACACGGTCGATGGCCATGGTATATTGAATTAAATCGTTAGTACCTATAGAAAGAAAGTCGAGTTTTTTTGCAAAAATATCTGCACACACTGCTGATGCCGGCACCTCTACCATGCCACCAATTTGTATATCTTTATCAAAACCGATTTCTTTTTTTTCAAGTTCTAGTTGAATCTCTTCAATAATAGTCATCACCTGTTGAATTTCCTGAAGATTAGTCAACATAGGAATCATTATTCTTATCGGCCCATATGCAGACGCTCGTATAATTGCGCGCAGTTGTGGTCGGAAAAGACCAGGCTCTCTTAAGCAAAGTCTTACTGCTCGCAATCCCAGTGCCGGGTTAGTGCGTTGCTGTCCTATATTTTTGGTAATGCCATCAACCTGTTTATCCGCTCCAAGATCCAGTGTGCGAATAGTAAGCGGTAAACCATCAAGCGACTTCATCACATCCATATAGGTATTGAAATGTTCTTCCTCGTCTGGCAAAGCTTCGCGGTTCATATACAAAAATTCGGTACGATATAAGCCAACACCCGACGCACCGACATCACGAACAGTATCAAAATCACTTGGCAGTTCTATATTCGCCATCAGGTTTATGCTGATACCATCACTTGTTTTGGTGGTTGTATTCTTAAGTCGACCCAAAGAATTGATATAACGCCTATCCTCGCGCTGACGTTTTTCATAATGTGATTGAATGCATTCATCCGGATCAATTAGGACAATGCCATTAGTGCCATCAATAATGATCAGGTCATCATTTTTTATATATTTTCTTGCATTTTGAATACCGACTATTGCAGGAATACCAAGACTTCTTGCCAGAATAGCAGTGTGGGAAGTAGGGCCACCAAACTCTGTAGCAAAAGCAAGAATTCCATTGTGCTGCATCATGACGGTATCCGCAGGAGTCAGGTCTTCTGCTAGAATGATTCTTCCATTTAGTGAATCATCAGGCATCTCATGTGCAAGCGGCTTCTGATTTAACATGACGCGAAGAATACGATTAACAACATGATTCACATCATCACGACGAGTACTGAGATAGGCGTCGGCCATTTCCTCAAAAACATTGACTACAGCATCGCGTTGCAGCTTCAGTGCCCACTCTGCATTACATAAACGTTCTTTAATAATTCGCTTTGGTTCTTCCGTGATTGCAATATCTTCCATCATCAATAAATGTGTATCGATAAAGGCAGCAATATCTGCCGATGTAGATGATGGAATATGATCTCTTATTGCGCGCAACTGTTGACGCGCATCGCCTATTGCATCATTGAGACGTTGTATTTCTTCATCAATATGAGAACTATGAATTGAGTATTCTCGAACATCTATCTGATCATTTTGTAACAGGTGCGCATGACCAATCGCTATACCGCGCGAGACATTGACACCTTGTAAGAGGATTGTCATTCGTCCTCACCAAATTTATCATTGATTAAGTCCTCAATTGCCTTCATTGCTTCTTTTTCATCCTTGCCAACGGCTGAGACACTAATCTCCTTACCCTTGCCCGCTGCCAGCATCATAATACCCATAATACTTTTACCACTGACTTCAAGATGACCCGAATTAATTGTAATCTCTGCTTCAAACGCTGAAGCCGTTTGTACAAATTTGGCAGCAGCGCGGGCATGTAGCCCCAGTTTATTAACAATTGTTAGTGTTTTTGTTTGCATGACATGTAACTCTGTTATTGATTAATTGTTATGCCAGCTTTTTTCGCCATATCATTTAAATTGAGATCCAGATAATTCAATACGCGGATCAACATTTACAAATTAAGCCAGGGAACAACAATGACATTAGTTTGTTGCTTAATCTCATCTATATTGCGACCACGACCAATCGTGACAAGTTTCGCTTCAGGCGGACTATCACTCATCATGAAAGTTGCAGCACAAAACAAGCTAACACCAATGCTATCATTAGTGATTATTAATAAACCAAGCCGCATATTAAATATCCCGATGACGGATAATGACCTGTTTATCCTCATATATAAATGCTGATGCAAGTTGTTCTGCCATATAAACGGAACGATGATGACCACCGGTACAACCAAGCGCAATACTCAAATAACTTCTATTATCTTTTTCAAATTGTGTAATCCAATACTTAAAAAATTCTAATAAATCTTCCTGCATTTTTTTCACACTTTCCTGAGAAGATAGAAAATCAATTACAGGTTGATCCTTACCAGAGAAATGACGCAATTTTTTTTCCCAAAATGGATTAGGCAAACAACGTAAATCATATACAAAATCGGCATCCGCGGGAATTCCATGCTTAAAACCAAAAGACATGATTTGTAGCGACAAGCTTGCTATAGCATGATTAGCAATCCGCTCACGAACCAAATCACGCAATTCATGCAGCAACATGCGACTGGTATCAATTTTAAAGTAAGCTATCTCCGCAAAGAGATTCATAATCTTACGCTCATGCTTTATGGCGTCATTTAGAGAATAATCTTTTGATGTTAACGGATGTTTACGTCTGGTTTCACTAAAACGCTTAACCAATACCTCGTTACTTGCATCAATAAATACTAGCTCTATATTGATCGATTCCTTTCGATAACTGTGAAGTATGTCCGGTAATTGAAATAATTCATCCGGACTATTTCTTGCATCTATCCCTATAGCAATATCTTGTGGATATTTGCTCTCTGGGCTAATCAACTGAGCAATAAAAGTATCGAGCAAACTGATAGGCAGGTTATCAATAGTATAGAAAGAATAATCTTCCAATGAATGTAAAACGACCGTCTTACCTGCACCTGATAATCCGGTCACAATAATTAAGCGTCGTTGCTGTTGATTCATTATATTAGTGTTCGCTATCGATTATATCTTTTTGTCGACTGACAAATATTTCAGCTGCGTTATAACCTGCTTCTCGCAATATATGATTACGTGCTGCACATTCCATCATAATGGATAGATTTCGACCCGGTGCAACAGGCAAGGTAATTTCAGGCACATCCATTTCCAATACTTTTCGCATACTGTAGCTACCTTCCAGTCTATCTAGAGATAAAAGATTCTTTTCATCCATTGGCTGTAAATTGACAATCAATCTCAAGTATTTATTTTTCTTTATAGCACTGTCGCCGAACAACTCGCGCACGTTAATAATACCCAGACCGCGAACTTCAAGAAAATCCTGTAAAGTCTGCGGGCAAGTACCATTAATAATATCGGGGGCAACCTTGGAAAAAAGCGGTGCATCGTCTGCGATTAATCGATGCCCACGTGAAATTAATTCCAGTGCCAATTCACTTTTGCCGATTCCACTTGGACCTGTAATCAATACGCCAATAGTCATGACCTCCATGTATACTCCATGCAAAGTCAACATGTCAGCAAATAGATTGGTTAAAAAATAATGCAACACATCTGACAACTTGTCACTATTCATGCTACAGGCAAATAACGGAATGCTATGTTCATTACTTTTTCGTTTTAGTAATGTGGGAGGCTCCAAGTCATCAGCAACAATGACGCACGCTGGTTTGCTTTTAAAAAGTTGAACGACAGCATCCTGCATAGAGATATTTCTTAATCCTTCAAGATAACGCACTTCAACTTCACCAATAACCTGTATCTGATGAGGGTGGATTAGATTTAGATGACCAACTAATGAAAAGCTTTTAGGTTCCTTATCGGTTTTTTTAATAGTCTTCTTTTTTCGCTTCCCTTTTTTGTTTATTTCAGATGCTTCTTCGCGAATGATTACATGTTTGGCGCCCTGCTGTCCGGCCACCCATTGAAGATCGAGTTTATCCTTATGTATATTAAACAGGTCTTCAATACTAATCTGGCTAGTAATACCGACCATGATTTATTCCGTAAGGAGTTTGTAAATTTCTTCTATTGGTTGATTTGATCGTAATGCCTTCAATGCTGATTCCTGACTAAATTTTTTTGCCAATGCCGATAAAATTTGCAAATGTTCTTCCGTTGACTCTTCAGGCACAATCAAAGCAAACAGTAAATCAACCGGCTGTTTATCAATCGCATCATAGTCAACTGCTTCTTCAAGCTGAATAAAAGCTGACAGAATTTTCTTGCCCTGTTTTAGACGCCCATGAGGAATAGCAACACCTTTACCTAACCCGGTACTACCCAGACGTTCTCTGGCCAATAAACAATCATAAACTTCCGTCTGGGAAGTTGCGCTATCGGAGTCAGCAATGATTTTCGCAAGTGTATCCAACGCGTCTTTTTTGCTGTGACAGTCCATAGCAGAAAATACGCACTCTATTTTAAGGAATTCAGAAATTTGCATATATCACAAAGAATGTAAGTTTAAATAGGGTTTTCACTCAACAGCAGAATCACGGTGTCTGCCTTCAGCACGATGATGATTGGTCAACTTTTCCTTGTGTTTTAATAATTGCCGATCGAGTTTCTCAATCAACCCGTCTATAGCAGCATACATGTTGTCCTGCTCGTTGTCGGCAAATAAATCCCCACGATTTATATTTACGGTTGCCTCCGCTTTTTGTCGATCTTTTTCTACGGTCAGAATGACATGTATGTTAATGATATGTTCGAAATGCCTTTCCAGCTTTGCGAACTTATTATCAACATAGTCTTTCAATGAGTCAGTAATATCAACATGGTGACCGGTAACACTGATTTGCATAAGTTGACTCCTTGTTTTTTGTTATTTTATCGTCTTATTTACACTAGTCGTTTACGTTCATTCGATGGAGGTATGGACATTGCCTCACGATATTTTGCTACTGTGCGACGTGCTACATTAATGCCCTGATCTTCAAGAATTGCAGCTATCTTGCTATCACTCAAAGGCTTATAAGGTTTCTCGGCACCAATCAGTTTTTTAATTAATGCGCGTATCGCAGTTGATGAAGCAACACCTCCATAATTGGTACTGACATGACTCGAGAAAAAATATTTTAATTCAAATACACCACGTGGTGTATGCATATACTTTCTGGTTGTCACACGTGAAATAGTTGACTCATGCATACCTAACTCTTCAGCAATATCATGCAACACCATAGGTCTCATTGCCTCTTCACCATGCTCAAGAAAAGCGCGTTGCTTTTCAACAATACAGACCGCAACTCTTAGTAAGGTTTCACTACGACTTTGCAAGCTCTTGATAAACCAGCGTGCTTCCTGCAAATGAGATTTTAGTGAGGTGTTGTCAGCACTATTATCGGCACGCTTGATCAAATTAGCGTAAGCGGAGTTTATTCTCAGATTGGGCATAGATTCAGTATTTAATTTTACCCGCCATATACCTTTTTCTTTTTTTACATAAACATCCGCAATAACATATTCAGTTTGCGTTTCGGATACTTGCCCTCCGGGCCTTGGATTCATTGATTGTATCAGGTTAACGACTTCGGCAAGCGTGTCGCGATCCAGCTTCATCTTTCGCATCAACTGATTGAAATCGCGTGAAGCCAGCATACCCAGATAATGATCGACTAGTAACATTGCTTCTTTTAACCAGGGCGTATCCGGGTCGCATTGCCGTAATTGAATAGTCAAACACTCTTTAATATCTCTTGCGCAGACGCCTGCAGGTTCCATTGCCTGCATTAAATGCAAAACTGCCTCAATTTCCTCAACTCCGATTTCATCATCGATATCATGTTCACTATCTTTGACCGAGGCAAGAATCGCTTCCGGTGTTTCAGTTAAATAGCCATCATCGTCAATTGAATCAATAATAGCCATCGCGATTACCTTATCTTCATCCGACGTAGGCGTAAGGTTTAATTGCCAGGATAAATGATCTCGCAATGTTTTTTCACTGCTATCCTGATTTTCAAAACCATCGTTGCCTAAAACATTTTCGGCATTTTTTGGATAACTACCAGTACCATCATAGACATCTTCCCATACACTATCGACAGGCAAATCATCAGGCATAGTTTCATTTTGGATATCGATGCGCTCGGCGTTTTCGGGACCAGCCTGTTTATCATCAGATTTATCAGAAGGTGATTCGATATTCGTGGCTTCATTTTGTTCGGAATCTTCCAGTTCCAGCATCATATTGGATTCGAGAGCATCTTGAATCTCGGCCTGTAATTCGATACTTGATAATTGCAATAAGCGTATAGCTTGTTGCAGCTGTGGTGTCATCGTCAGACTTTGGCCAAGTCGGAGTTGTAAAGAGGGCTTCATATTAATAATTTTAACTTAATTTTCATTGATTTGAACAAACTACTTAATCAAATTCGAAAATTATCTCCAAGATAAACTTGTTTCACTTGTTCATTCGCAAGAATCACTTCTGGCGCGCCTTCAGCAAGTATTCTTCCTTCGCTAACTATATAAGCGCGATCACAAGTACCCAGAGTTTCCCTGACATTATGATCTGTGATCAATATGCCAATATCTTGTTCGGATAAACGATGGATTAAGTGCTGAATATCGTTAATTGAAATAGGATCAATTCCCGCAAAAGGCTCATCAAGCAATAAAAAGCGCGGTTCTGATGCCAATGCGCGGGCAATTTCTAAACGTCTGCGCTCTCCACCTGATAGACTCATACCCAAATTGTCGCGTAAGTGTGAAATATGAAACTCTTCCAGTAATGTCTCCATTCGAAATTGCGCCAAATCAGGATTATCTGGAATACGCGTCTCCATAATCGCCATAATGTTTTCTGCAACTGTGAGTTTTTTGAAGACTGATGCCTCTTGAGGTAAATAGCCGAGACCAAGATGTGATCGCTGATCCATGGTCAATCCACTGATTTCTCTGTGATCAATATAAATATTGCCTTTGTCTGACGTAACCATACCAACAATCATATAGAAACTAGTGGTCTTGCCAGCACCATTTGGTCCTAACAAACCAACAACCTCTCCACTTTTCACAGAGACGCTGACATCCTTTACTACCTGTCGGGAACGATATGATTTAGATAAATGTAGGGCAGACAACGTACTCATGAAAGACTTATCCTTAAATGGTTATTCGCCAGTATTATTTTTCTTTTTAATAATAATTTTCACACGCTCACTATCTTTATTTCTGACTTCACTGCCATCTTCACTTTCAGTCTTGGCTTCTGTTTTTGCCTTTATCTGGCTATTAACCGTATCGTATTCAATTCGATCACCACTGAAACGCAAACCTTCTTGTGTCACAAGCGCCTTATTAATCAAAATCACATAGTCTTTTAATACGTAGTATTCCATGCGTAAGGCCTCAGCCTCATCATAGATCTTACTATCATCTGGCAACTGTTTATACGTTGCCGGCTTGCCGTCCATGATGACCAACTCCATATCTCCATTTTCATCAAAATGGACTGTCATGACATCACCAGTCATTTTAATGCTCCCTTGTATGACAACAACATCACCACGATAAATGGATATTCCTTTTACATCATCCATCTCTGCCGAGTTAGCCTCAATCTCTATGTCCTGTTGTTTGTCGCTGGACAATGCCATGACAGATGAACTGATAAACATCAGTAAAATTACTATGAAGCGTTTAGGGCTCATGTTTTGCTTCAATCTTTGTTTTAACATTACTAAGGAACTCCATTCGTTGCTCTGCAATAAAGGCGCGCATGCCTATTGAATTAATTACTGTTCGACCTCTAATTACAGTCACCGCATTATCTGTTTCAGCATAATCCTCTTCTATAAGTAAGCGAGCATCGTCTGCAATCACTTCCAATGCTTTATTACCTTGTACATTATTTTGATAGAGATAGACATTACCTAATAACAGTATGACTTCATTGTTGGACGTGACCCAGCCTTTATCCGCACTAACATGTATAGGCGATTCATCTACACGAAAGAATTTCATCTTTGGTAAATTTAATTCTGTTGTATTGTCATCTGGATAATGAGCCATGTATTCAGCCTCCAGCAAATTACGTGGCTTGCCAAAATCATCCATCGTCAAGGTAGAAAAGTCATGCATGTAATAATCCGGGAAATGGGCCAACGCCATCAAATCATTCTTGTATTCATCATTTAGCAACTTCAATATCCAGAAACTTAAAGCGGCAGCAATAATCAGGACCGCTACCAGCTTTGGTCGATTAATAATCCTGTAGAAACTTTGTTTAATCACTGGCAAGGTAGCGATTTAATAATGCGTCCAGTTTTTCCTGTGATTGCATGATGGTTTCGCATACCTCTCTTACAGCACCTTGTCCGCCATTATTTTCAGTTACCCAATGCGCAAACTCTCTTACCTTCTGATGCCCATCATTAACACTTACCGCAAGTCCTACTCTGCTCATGGCCGGTAAATCAATAACATCATCACCAACATATAAAACCTGCTCTGTCGTTAACCCAAGTTCATCTATTAATGCCAATAAGCGCGCACCTTTATCTTTTTCGCCTTGATATACATATTCGATACCTAGCGAGGCCATTCGTTCAGCAACAATTTTTGATGTTCTCGCAGTGATAACAGCTACCTGACAACCTGTTTCCAATAACATAACCAGTCCATGCCCATCACGCACATCGAAACATTTATATTCATTACCACTTTCACCCAGAATCAACTGACCATTGGTCAAAACACCATCAACATCAAATACTGCAAGCTTGATCTTCGCGGCCTTGTCCAGATAGCTGTTGTAGTCAAGTCTGCTCATACTACCCGTGCCCTTAATAGATCATGCATATTTAAAATACCAACCAGTTTGTCCTTCTCATTAGTTACGAGTAAGGCATTTATACTATGTGACTCCATCAGCGCTAATGCTGCTGCCGCTAATTCATTTTCATGAATGGTTTTACCATGTTTTGTCATGACGTCTTTCACCATACATTGTTTTACATCAATGTCAGAATCCAGTGCACGTCTGACGTCACCATCAGTGAAAATTCCCAACACATTATCATTAGCATCAACCACAGTAGTTACACCGAGTTTCTTCTGTGTCATCTCAATTAAGGCATCCCGAAAACTAGAATTTTCTCTAACTTTTGGAATATCACTTCCCTTATGCATGATGTCTTTAACATGTAGTAATAAACGCCGGCCAAGACTTCCTCCCGGATGCGATAAAGCAAAATCTTTTTCATCAAAACCTCTCGCATCCAACAAGGCAACTGCGATTGCATCACCCATTACAAGGGTTGCGGCAGTGCTGGAAGTAGGCGCTAACCCTAATGGACAAGCTTCCTTTTCAACACTTATATCAAGATTTACATCAGCTGATTTGGCTAACGTAGAATTGGCATTACCAGTGAGTGAAATCAATGCAACGTTAAGGCGCTTGATTACCGGTAACAAAGCCACAACCTCATCTGTTTCACCTGAATTGGATAACAACATCACCACATCTTTTGTTGTAATCATTCCAAGATCACCATGACTTGCTTCACCAGGATGTACAAAAAATGCAGGCGTGCCAGTACTGGCCAAAGTCGCTGCTATCTTATTACCAATATGGCCTGATTTACCCATACCAATAACAACAACACGACCTTCACAATGCATGATTAATTGGCAGGCTTTAACAAACGATTCATCAATACGATCCTTTAATGCCAAAACAGCCTGTGATTCAGCCTCAATAACGGCTTGAGCAAGCGAAATAAATTGTGTGTTTTTCTCAGTCAACATAGGCGTCTCAGGTTATTGTGTTTACATACAATAAATATTGATAGGCAAAGAAACAAAAGGCCAATAATATCCCTTCACCACGATAAAGTTTATGCTTTTTCGTCGCAAAAAGCATAATTGCCAGCAACAGGGTTAATCCACACATAACTGGATAATCTCGTGTGTATACTGCCGAGTCCACTGCAACTGGATTGATAAGAGCAGGTATACCCATCACTGCCAACATATTAAACATATTCGAGCCGATGACATTACCTATTGCGATATCAGCTTCCTTTTTCATGAGACTGGCTATTGAGGCTGCCAATTCAGGCAAGCTGGTACCAATCGCAACAATGGTTAAACCGATAATTAAATCAGATACACCAAACTGTCGAGCAATATCACTTGCCCCCCTAACCAGGAGAGCGGCACCGATTAGCAGCATGGTCAAACCAATAATAAGTTTGAATACGGACTTGCCGGATGAGTCTACCTCGGTATATTCCTGATCAAATTCTGCAATAATTGGATCGTTCTTCTTCGCCTTGCGCGCAATCCTTATAATTTCATAAAACACTAGCATGATCGCGACACATAGAATAATACCGTCTATCCGATCAAGACTACCATCAAGAATCAAAACCAACGCCAAGCCAATAGATAACACCATCAGGATAAATTCGCGCATAAGCGTTTTTGAATTAATCACGATAGGCATTAATAAAATACTGACGCCTAAAACCAGACCAACATTAGTGATGTTCGATCCTATCGCATTGCCGATAGCAATGGAGGTTTTACCATTCCAGGCAGAAACACTACCGACGATAATTTCTGGTGCCGAAGTTGCAAACCCAACCACGATCAAACCGATCATCAGGGATGACATACCTAATATACGTGCAATACTGGCTGCGCCAACAACAAAAACATCAGCACCATATACCAGCAACACCAAACCAATGATCACGAATGCCAAGGAAAGCAACATTGCTTGTTAGACTCTTTCAACTAATAATAATTAAATTAATAATGCCAGATTAAGACAATAGTGAAAAACAAACTCTAATTTTAATATTTCTGATAATAACACGCTGATGCAAATGAATGATCGTCAACAATCCCTGAACCAATGGCTAACTGAATATTTTCAGTCTTCTGATTTTACGATCACAACAGCATCAGCAGATGCCAGCTTTCGTGCTTATTATCGTGTCGCATTTAAAGATAATACTTATATTGTTATGGATGCGCCGCCAGAATATGAAGATTGTTGTGCATTTATTGATATTACCGGACGACTGCTAGCTTGCCAGAGTAACGTACCCGAGATACTTCATCACGACAAACAACAAGGCTTTTTATTATTAACTGACTTTGGAGATAGTCATTACCTCGCAAGTATTAATACAGATAATGCAGATAAACTTTACCAGCAAGCAATAGATAGTTTGATTCAGTTTCAGTTAAATGCAGATTGCACAGGACTAGCTGATTATGATCAGAATCTGTTACAACGCGAGATGGATCTATTTCCTGATTGGTTCTTACAGCGATATCTGGATCTACAACTATCAGAACATGAAAAGGAATCAATGGCTGACTTATTTAAATTACTTATTAAAGAAGCCACATTGCAGTCACAAACCTTTGTTCATCGTGATTATCATTCCAGAAATCTTATGCTTACTAAAGCAAACTCGCCGGGCATACTTGATTATCAGGATGCGGTAAAAGGGCCCATTACTTACGACTTGGTCTCGTTATTAAAAGACAGTTATATCAATTGGCCAGAAGATAAACGCCTGCAATGGGTAAATTATTACCTCCAGCAATTAGAATCAAAATCACCTTTGGCATTTCAAACAGATGAGTTTATTCGCTGGTTTGATCTAATGGGCGTACAAAGAGAACTCAAAGTCGCCGGCATCTTTGCCCGCTTATATCTGCGCGATGACAAACATGGTTACCTTCAGCATATTCCTCCCACACTACATTATATTCTGGAGCTACAAGACAAATACCCCGAACTTGACTGGCTATGTAACTATTTAAATGAAACTGTCATGCCAGCGTTGGAGAATAAGTTATGAAAGCCATGATCCTTGCAGCAGGTCGCGGCGAACGAATGCGCCCCCTAACCGACACGATCCCCAAACCATTATTAGAAGTAAATGGACTCAGTTTGATTGAACATCAATTATTGGCATTAAAGAAATCAGGCATTAACGAGTTCATTATTAACATCGCCATAATGGGTAATCAAATCCAGCAAAAATTAAATGATGGTACCGATTATGGTGTAACCATACATTATTCAGACGAGGGGGATTCACCTCTGGAAACAGCAGGTGGCATTATTCAGGCTTTGGATTTTTTTCAAGAGCCTTTTCTTGTGACAAATGCTGATATCTATACCCATTTTGATTATAAGACGCTTCCCACCAGTCTCTCAGGTCTGGCACATTTGGTTTTGGTAGATAATCCGCCACACCACCCTCAAGGCGACTTTGTATTAAATGATGGACAAGTTTTATCCAGTGGCGAACCCAAACTGACGTTTAGTGGTATCTCCATCTATCATCCGGCATTTTTCGAATCCTTAGCAAAAGGCGAACGACCATTGGCACCATTACTATTTGCCGCCGCAGACAAAAATGTCGTTAGCGGACAACACTTCAAAGGATACTGGAATGACGTAGGCACTCCTGCTCGCTTACAAAAAGTCAATGCAGATAAGGCTTAATAAATAAGTAATTACTTACTTAATGCTATAACCCAACATGGAATAATCATTGCTCTTGTCCATTTATCGTACTGTTAAATAGACGATAAATTATTATGTTGCAGCGCAATATCGCTTATGTTGCCTTTGTCGACACTTTATTGAGCGATTTCAATATTTAGTGGTATTTTATTTTTCCCCCGCTATATATAGCTTTTCCCCTTATTTATGAATAAACTACGCGCCAATTACCGGCGTGTCTGGGTTAGCAGAATAACGAATGATAATGTTTAACTTAAAAACACACCGGCTCGGCCAATTTGGGTTGTTTTTTAGCAGCTTGTTGTTGTCATATGTATGTCTAGCTGAGACCGGAAACAACAATCAATTTTGTCAGCAACCTGAAGCTGATAATGTCGACGTTTCTGAATCCCCCTATCAATTACAAATCGATAAAGATTTTGACGCTATCCAAAAACGGGGAGTGTTGAGAGTATTGCTTGCTGAAAAAGCAAACCATTGCCAGCTAAGCACAATTGAAAAACAGCTAATCGAAGAATTCTCTTCCAGTCACGAATTACAGGTGCAATGGCACTATGTAGAAAATGAGTGGGATCTGTTGCCTGCGCTAATGAATGATGAAGGAGACATTATTGTTGGTCAACACAATCAATTCAGTCCTGGCTCAGATAGCAAGCTAGACTACACCTACACTTGGGCCAATACATCATTTCAAATTGTACAACGTGCTAGCAATGGCAGTATCAAGCGAAATGAAGACCTTGCCGGCAGAAAGCTCGCTGCCTATGAGCACCTCACGATATGGCATGATCTGGAAGAATTAACAAAAACTGTGCCTGGCTTTGTATTGAAGGCAATACCAGCCGACATGGGTTATGCTGAAATCATGCAACGAGTTGCTTCCGGTGAATATGATCTTGCGGTAGCAGACAGTTTGTTTTTAAAACATTACTTACCCTATCACCGTGATTTAACAGCGGGACTTAGACTGGGTAAGCGTAAAAGTATGGCATGGGCTATCCATAGCGAATCTGTGTCATTAAAAAACTTATTAAATCAATATCTGAATCAGCAACACATTACCCATAATGTAGTTACTGTTTCTTTTGATGATTTAGCAGAAATAAAAAAGCGTGGAATCTTGAGAGTTATTACCAGCTCGAATCCACTGCACTATTATTTAAAGCACGGCAAATTGTATGGCTTTGAATATGAATACATCAAAAGATTTGCCAAACAAAACAATCTGCGTGTTGATGTCATTGTTGCCCGTTCATATACAGAGATGTTTAGCATGTTGCGAGAAGGCAAGGGCGATATTATTGCCGCATCATTGCCTTATGATGTAATGGCTGATGATGGGCGTTTAGCATTTACTCATCCATATAGTTTTGCTAATCCAATATTGGTCGGTCGCAATGACGAAAGTCCAATACTGGATATGCGTCAACTTAACGGTCGACGAATAAGTTTATCTGCAGATAGTCCTTATTGGGATTTTATGCTGAATCTGCAGAAACAAGGTGCCAAGTTTGAATTAGTACGTACGGAATACGGCATCAACATGGAAGGTACTTTATTGATGGTTGCTCTGGGCATGTACGATTTGACTGTTATTGGCCATCATCAATACAAACATGTATTTTCACAAGACATTGGTATCAATTCAAAATTCAGTCTGGCAGAGCCGATTGGCCATCGCTGGGCGGTGCGACATGGCAACCCTTCTTTACTCAGAGCGCTAAATAATTTCATCGATAATACATATCGCGGAGAGTTTTATAATATTTTACATGCGCGTTATTTCGAAAAAGATAAGATTCCACATGCAAGTGATTACAATACTTCTCGTATAGCATCGCTATCGCCCTACGATAACAAGATTCAAAAGTACGCTAATGAATATGGTTTTGACTGGCGTTTAATAACAGCTTTGATGTTTCAGGAAAGTCAGTTTAATCCTGAAGCAGAATCCGATGTTGGCGCAGAAGGCTTAATGCAACTTATTCCCGCGACTGCCGAGTTAATGGGGGTAAGCGATACTGAACATCCTGAAACCAGTATTAATGCCGGTATTCGCTATCTAAATTATCTGCGCACTAAATTTGAGGAAACGCTATTACAGGAAGAACGTATGTGGTTTGCTCTGGCATCATACAATGCTGGCTATGGCAGGGTTAAACGTGCACGCGCACTTGCTCAAGAAATGGGGCTGGATAAAAACCGCTGGTTTAACAATGTTGAACTAGCCATGCTGGATATGGCAAAACCATTTCAGCGAGATGATGAAGAAATCAGGATTTGTCGCTGTGGACAGACTGTTGTTTATGTGCGCGAGATTCGTACACGTTATTACAATTATATTCGTTTAACCGAAAGTCTGCGCATTGCTTCTATTTATGGCTTTATCGAAGACAAACAACGCGAACGTCTTTCTATGAATTAATTGCTATCTGACAATCTTGATAGCGATAGCAGTAACCACGCCCCAGACCCAATTAAAGAACAATACAAAGACAGGGGTCAACAAACCCAACTCCATGCCAGCTATTCCCTTGTGTGCCTTATAGGGAAAAAAGACCAACAACTGAATAATCGTCGGTAAAATACTTAGTAAACTACCTTTTAAAAGTAAACGCGAATTCATAAAAGGCAGTATAAACAATAGGCCCCATAAACCTCCCCAAACAATACGTGGATACAACCAATGTGCTGAAAGGGCAGGAGCAATAGATACACCCATGATGCCAGTTATATCAAAATAACCACATAACCAGACAGCAAGACTATTCGCCAGAGCACCTAAACAACCTGCAGTAAAGAATATATAAAGTTTATTCATCAACTAATTCTGATAAAGAGTAGGGTCATCTAATCCTGCGCTAATAAAACCTTCTTTTCGAAATCGACAGGAATCACACTCACCGCATGCGCGTCCTTGATCATCAGCCTGATAACAGGACACCGTCAAACTGTAATCAACGCCGAGTTGATTACCGGTTTTGATGATGTCTGATTTGCTTAATGTAATTAATGGCGTGTGAATTGTTAATAGAGAGCCTTCAACACCGGCCTTGGTAGCTAAACGAGCCATTGTTTCATAAGCAGAGATATATTCCGGTCGGCAATCCGGATAACCTGAATAGTCCACGGCATTAACACCTATAAATATATCCTGCGATTTTAATACTTCAGCCCAGGCAAGAGCATAGGATAAAAATAAGGTATTACGTGCCGGAACATAAGTCACGGGTATACCCTCTGTTAGCATTTTCGGCACTGCAATAGTTATATCCGTTAATGCCGAACCGCCCAGTTGAGCAAGATCTAATGAAATAATTCTGTGTTCTTTAACCTGATATTTGCTAGCGATATTATTGGCAGCATTTAACTCGGCAATATGCCGCTGACCATAATCAAAACTCAATGCATAACAATCAAATCCTTTCTCACGCGCTATTGCCAATACCGTTGTTGAATCCAGTCCGCCGGAAACCAGTACTACAGCTTTTTTATTTGAAGTCATGATAACTATGTTAGCGGATTTCTCGCTTCACTCGAAATTAAGAAAAATAATCCGGGTTATAACGAAGTGATATGAAAAACCCAACCGTGAAAATTAACGTCCGGGTTCATTTCCCCAAAGATATTTATGCAACTGCACTTGCAGGCGTACATTTAATTTGTCTTGCAATAACCAATCAGCAATATCGGTTGCGCTGATTGCTTCATGTTCCGGCGATAATAACACTTCACATATTTCGGTAAGTTTATATTCGTTAATAAGTCTTTTAACCCAGTCATAATCCTGACGATTACATATAACAAATTTGATTTGATCCTGCGCAGACAGATACTGCAGATTGTCCAGTTTGTTTTTATCTTCTTCAGTAGAAGCAGGGGTTTTAATATCCATGATTTTCATCACTCGCTCATCTACAGCTTCTACTGAAATTGCTCCACTGGTTTCCAGTGACACTTCAAAACCTTCATCACATAAACGGGTAAGCAATTCTATACAAGGTTTTTGTGCCAAAGGTTCGCCACCAGTCACAGTGACATGTCTGGTTCGATATTGGCCTATTGATTTCACAATCTCATCGATAGTCATTTTATTGCCATCGTGAAAAGCATAGGCAGTATCACAATAACTACAACGCAGTGGGCACCCCGTTAAGCGAATAAATACTGTTTGCAGGCCTACCTTGACCGACTCGCCCTGTATGGATAAAAAGATTTCGTTGATGCGCAACTCATTTTGCGAGGATTGTCGTAGCACCAACCCTTTTTTAGTTGGCGAATCCATATCAGGTATTCGTTTCCTTGCTTTGCTGTAATTTACGTAATCGTTCTTCGGCCAAACGCGCTGCTGTTGTACCTGGATATCTTATCTTCACTTTATTAAGCATTTTTTCAGCATCTCCCGCGTTACCTAGCTCCGCATAACTGTAGCCAATCTTTAACATAGCATGAGATATTTTTTGACTTTCAGGATAGCTGTTTAACAAAGCCTGATATTCACTAATTGCTTTATCATACTGCTGCATAACATATCTGGTTTCGCCCAGCCAATACTGTGCATTATCAGCAAAATCAGAACCCGGATAATCCTTTAAATACTGTTTGAATGCACTTAAAGCCTGGTCATATTGACTTTCTTTTAACAATTTAAAGGCATGTTGATATTCAGCTTCGGCCTTAACAGGATCAACCGACATAGCTTCACGTACTTCTGCAACAGTTTCAGGTTGATTTTGTTCTGTATTTTCTGTGTCGACCACTTCATCTTCAGTTACATTTGTCTCGGAATTAATAACAATCGCATCGTCTGTTTTTGTTGATGCCTTAGCTGTTTCAAGCTTTTGCAATCGACTATCTGCATCTGTATATAGATCACGCTGTTTAATTTGTAATTGCTCTAGCGTATGTGTTTGTATCTCAATCTTGCCCCTTAATTCACTGACTTCCAGTTTCAACTGCTCAAGCACATCAAGCATATCCAATAAGGCTGAATTATTAAGATACTTTTCTAGCCGATCGAGACGACCATTTATGTCCTGGGTAATTGGTTCAAAGTTTTCGGGAATGACCTGACCTTCAGTCACCGTCACCTCTTCTGACTGAGAGGTGACAGCAAAAATGAATAAAAATATAACGAGAAAAAAGCGCATCACTATCTGAATTTAGTAAAAAATTTCTACTCTACGATTTTGCTGCCAGGAATAGTCATCATGGCCATCTACTGCCGAACGCTCTTCACCATAACTCACCACGCGTATCTGACTAGCCGCAGCACCTAACAACATCATTTGTTGCTTTACAGACTGTGCACGGCGCTCACCCAATGCCAGATTATACTCACGTGAACCACGTTCATCCGCATGACCTTCCAAGGTAAGAGTTTGTGTTGGGTTTCGACTCAGATATTGCGCATGCGCTTCAACCGCCGGGCGATATTCCGATTTCACATCACTGCTATCATATTCAAAATAGATAATTCTGATTGAAAGTTGACTGGCAGGATCATCCAGCTCACTAAAAGATGATGAAGATGAATCTTCAGTGCCATAGGTCTGGGCGCCACCTGCTTCATTTCCTGTACCACTATTTGGGCTAGAAGACGATAAATCTTCTACAGCAACTTGCTGTTCCTCTTTTACCTGATCAGAACTACACGCCGCCAACATTCCAATCAGACCTAACAATAACAACAGACGGATAGTCATGCCCTTTCTCCTTCGATAAATATAAAATACCATCAGCTCAAAGCATAACATTCTGATGTCGAGCTGTAGAACATCAAATTATGTATCAGATTTATTAAATTACTTAACATAAGGGCCCCAGGCCGGCTCACGCACATCTCCCGCCTGCAAGCCCAAACGTTGATGAATTCGTCCATCTGTAGAGACAGCCGCCAGTTGTCCGCCATTGATTCCTGAAGTCGCATAAATAATCATCCCGCCATTTGGCGCGAAACTCGGCGACTCATCCAGTCTGGACGTAGTTAATAAGTTGATATAACCATTATCAGTATCCAGAATGCCGATGCGGTATGTCCCTGATTCTCCATCTCCATGCACCAGCGTAATGTACCCGCCATCAGGCGAATAATCAGCACGTGAATTATATTTTCCCTGAAAGGTAATACGTTTGGGTTCTCCGCCATTGGCACTCACCTGATAAATCTGCGGGCTACCACTGCGATCAGAGGTAAATACTAATAACTGACCGTCGGGTGCCCAACTGGGCTCAGTATCGATAGCATGGTGATTTGTTATTCGTCGTAATGTCTGGTCGACGAGATTCATGACATAGATCTCGGCATTACCATCTTTGGATAATGTCATTGCCAGACGTTTTCCATCAGGGGAAAAAGCAGGAGCACTATTTATACCGTTAAAATCAGCAACTTTTGCTCGCTTGCCAGATAATACATCCTGTATGTAGATAGCTGAATTCTTTCCTTCAAACGATACATACGCAATACGCCGACCATCTGGAGACCAGGTTGGTGACATTAATGGCTCTGGAGATTCCAGTAATATTTGTGCGTTATAGCCATCAGCATCGGCAATCTTTAATGAATGCGTTTTTCCTTTTTTGCTGTCTCCGCGAACAGTGATATAAGCAACACGCGTATCAAAGGCTCCTGCGATACCGGTGAGTTTTTCAAATATAATGTCACTTATCTGATGGGCAACACGACGAAGCTTATCCGGCTTGGCCGGCACACGAAAACCGGCAATTTGTTTTTGTCGATAAATATCAACCAGACGAAAACTAATATCATAATCACCGGTGCCAGTTAACGAAATCGTACCTATTACAATATTCTCCATGCCCAGCTTGCGCCAATCACCATAATTAATTGCATTTAATTCCGTAGGTCTTTGCGGCAAATCCTGTTCTGACATCACATCAAAACGACCACTACGTGACAGGTTTTCACTAATAATACTTGTAATATCAACAGGCAGGATATTCGCAGACTGTGACCAGGCAAAGGGCACTATGGCAATCGGCAATGCATTTTCTATACCACCTTCAATGACAATTTTAAGTGGCTCTTCAGCCTTTAATGGCAGTGTTACCAGAAAACACATCGTCGCAAATAGACTTATTACATAATTTTTTATATTCATACTAACTCTTTGGTCTAAATAAAATCTGAATCGTTCGCATTTTATTAAATACACGGACTTCAGTCGGCACTGGTAATGGTGAAGAAGCATAAACAGCAGACTCTGCACGTTTATCAAATAATTCATTTCCACTTGATTTAACAATAACCACATGTACCACCTTTCCGCCTTCCAGTAAGCTAATCAAAATCTCGCAAGATAAACCATCCGGTAATCCCAGTCGATTAAACTTACTTTCAATCGCTCTACCGATCAGGATGGTATATTTTTGTATCTCTGTCAGATCCTGTTGTTCCTGAGCCGCCTGTTGTTCTGCCTCCAGTTGTTCCTGTAATGCCTTTTCCCCTTCCAGTCGTTTCCGTTTACGTTCCTCTTCTTCCTTACGCTTCCGCTCTGCCTCTTCTTTTTTCTTTTTCTCGGCTTCTAGTTTTTTCTTTTTAGCTTCTTCTTTAGCTTTTTTCTTTTTCTCTAACTCAATCTGTTTTTGTTTTTCCAGTTCCTTACGTTTTTGCTCTGCTTCTTTTTGCTTTTTAATTTCCAGCTGTTTCTTTTTTTCGATCTCTTTTAGTTTACGTTCTTCTTCAATGCGTTTCTGTTTAGCTTCTTCAGCCTTGCGTTCCAGTTCACGTTGTTTTTTTAATTCAGCATCCTTTTTAGCCTGTTCTTGATCTGCCAATCGTTTTAATTCTTTCTCAACATCTGCTTTATTCACTGCCGCCGCTTTAACAATATTTACCTGCGGCTTTATTGGCTTTGGCGGTTCTGTATGAAACTTGAGACTAAACAAAAGCATCACTGCAATAACAACATGCAGAACTATAGACAATAAAAAAGGCTTAACAGCCGCCGACAAACCTTCATTGAACATAATTATTTTTCAGGTGGATCGGTAATCATACCAACAGAGGGTACACCGGCTTGCTGCAACAAGGTCATAACTTGAACAACCTGACCATAAGGCACCTGACTATCACCACCAACCAAAACCGGAATCTCGGGCTGATACTTCAGCAATGCGCTGACACGTGTAAGCAACACATCAGCACTAATCGGCTTATCCTGAGTATCACCATAATTAATAAAAAACTGACCCGCTTTATCAACATTCACAATCACAGGCTCTTTTTCATTTGGTGGCAATGGTTGTGAAGGCGCTTGTGGTAAATCAACTTTGACACCCTGACTTAATAAAGGTGCTGTTACCATAAAAATAATTAACAACACCAGCATGACGTCAATATATGGCACAACATTGATCTCTGACATTGGTCGTTTTTTAATTCGCTGTCTCATCAGGAATGAGCGTGCCTGTGTAAGATTGATGCAAACTCTTCGGTAAAGTTATCGTAACGATTAATCAGTCGTTCAACATCATATGAAAAACGGTTGTAGGCAATCACTGCGGGTATGGCGGCAAATAAACCCATTGCTGTTGCAATCAATGCTTCACTAATTCCTGGCGCGACCATGGAAATTGTTGCCTGTTGTACTGCACCTAACGCCTGGAAGCTGTTCATAATCCCCCAGACCGTACCAAACAAACCGATATAGGGACTGGTAGAACCGACCGTTGCCAGAAAAGATAGATTTGTTTCCAGTTGATCCATTTCCTTATTCGTTGCAATACGCATACTACGTTGCGCGCCATCAAGCACAGCTTCAGGTTCAATGTGTTCCTGTTTTCTTAAACGAACAAATTCCTTAAAACCCGCTTCAAAGATTTTTTCCATCCCCATAGGTTCATAACGACTATTGGAGATTCTTGTATAAAGCGGACTTAAATCTTCAACAGACCAGAAATCACTTTCAAATTTATTAGCATATTGTTTTGCCTGTTTTAAAAATTTACGTTTATGAAAAATCATGGCCCATGATACAACCGAAGCCATAACCAGCAGGAACATAACAAACTGCACCAGTAAACTGGCATTTAAAATGAGATCGAGAAAAGAATGTTCAGTCGACATTGACTAGCTCCGAAAGTAACAACTCTGGCATCGGTGAAGGTTTTAATGTTTCTGCATTTAAACAGACCACTCTCACTTCTGCCTCGGTTATTAGTTCTTCTTGTTGATTGGTAATATTTTGTTGAAAATTGATACTTGCACCACGATAACTTAATAAATGTGATATGACATTTAGTTCTTCATCCAGTCTTGCCGGTTTTTTATATGCAATAGTCACATTTTTAACTGCAAACAAAACACCAAACTCCTGTCGCAATCTTTCATGTTCAAATCCAAGCTGTCTCAAGCATTCTGTTCTTGCGCGTTCCATGTAGCGTAAGTAGTTTGCATAAAAAACCACGCCTCCAGCGTCGGTATCTTCATAATAAACACGCACATTCCATTTAAATTTAGCAGTCATAAATACTATGGATTAAATCAACCTTGTTCATCGTTAAACAGATCAGCACTTTGTGATGATGTCTCAGGCGCATCCAGTCCAAAATGTTGCCATGCTGTTTTGGTAGCAACACGACCACGCGTGGTACGCATCATAAACCCCTGCTGAATCAGATAAGGCTCGATAACATCTTCAATAGTGTCACGTTCTTCGCCAATAGCAGCCGCCAGACTATCCACACCGACAGGACCACCATCAAATTTTTGCAAAATCGCGAGCAAAAGTTTTCTATCCATCATGTCAAAACCATGGGCATCGACATTCAACATATCCAGGGCTTTCGCAGAAATTTCACCCGTAATATGACCATCACCCTTAACCTGCGCATAATCGCGCACACGGCGTAATAAGCGATTGGCAATACGTGGTGTTCCTCTGGAACGTACCGCGATCTCGCCAGCGCCATCAGCTTCTATCTCAACTTCAAGTATACCTGCGGAGCGCGTCACGATACTGGATAGCTCACTTGCCGAATAAAACTCAAGTCGTTGCACAATGCCAAAACGATCACGCAATGGTGAAGTCAATAAGCCCGCACGTGTCGTAGCGCCGACAAGCGTAAAAGGTGGCACATCCAGTTTAATCGCGCGTGCCGCCGGACCTTCACCGATCATGATATCGATTTGATAATCCTCCATTGCTGGATACAACACTTCCTCGACTACTGGACTTAATCGATGAATTTCATCAATAAATAACACGTCGTTAGGCTCAAGATTGGTTAATAAAGCTGCCAGATCGCCAGGACGCTCAAGTACAGGGCCTGAGGTTTGCCGCATATTCACATTCATTTCATTGGCAATAATATGTGCGAGCGTGGTTTTTCCGAGTCCGGGTGGGCCAAATATCAGGACATGATCCAATGATTCATTTCGCTGCAGGGCGGCACCAATGAATATTTCCATTTGTTCATGAACTGAAGTTTGCCCGAGATAGTCTTGCAAGCGCTTCGGGCGAAGCGTGTTATCTGCTGCCGCATCTTCGGCAGATCCTTGAGGTGAAATGACAGCGTTTGGTTCAACCATGTTGGGTATCTATTGTCTCTATAAAATTGGTTTTGTGCCAGCAAACTTCGAGATTAGCTTAAATTAAAAAAAGGGCAGAAATATGACGAGCCAATGGCAATATCGAGGAATCAATTACTGCTATACTGAATTCTTTAATGCCTCGCGTATAAGTTCTTCGCTGCTCATACCCTCACTCGCAATAGCCAACACATACTTACTTGCCTCAGGCGGTTTATAACCTAAACCAATCAAGGCACTCACAGCATCATTAACCGGATCATCTCTATCTAGCGCTGGTATTTTCCCTGCCTGAGACACTGTACCTTTTGGCAAGTCATCCAGACGATCACGCATCTCAACAATCAATCGTTCAGCTGTCTTTTTACCAACGCCCGGCAATTTCGTCAGTCTTGCAGAATCATTTGCCTGCACACAGATAGCAAACTCATCAGCTTCTATTCCAGACAAAATCGTCAATGCCATCTTTGCACCTACTCCGTTCACTTTTATCAATGTGCGAAATAAATGTCGTTCGTCTTCTGTCGCAAAACCAAATAATAAATGTGCATCATCGCGCACAACCAGATGCGTATAAATTTCTACATCATCATTGATTTCGGGTAAGGCATAAAATGTAGTCATCGGTGCTTCCAGCTCGTAACCGACACCCTGTACATCAAGCAATAATAACGGCGGCTGTTTCTTGATAATTTTGCCGCGTAGATAACCAATCATTGTAATCGCCCAAAACGAATGCCGGTTACACCCTGCATACGCAATAAACCTTCACGAGAATGTGCATGACATAGGGCTATCGCAAGCGCATCGGCTTCATCAGTTTTCGGTTCTTCCGACAAGCACAATAATATCTTAATCATATGTTGTACCTGTTGTTTTGCGGCATGACCCTTACCAACAGTAGATTGTTTTACCTGATTAGCTGTGTATTCAAATACCGGGCGTTCCTGCATGGCACAGGCAGCAATAGCAGCGCCTCTTGCCTGCCCGAGTTTTAATGCTGAATCGGCATTCTTGTGCATAAAAACTTTTTCGATAGCAACTTCAACGGGGTTATATTCCAGAACAAGATCCGTTAATTGCTGATAGATAACCTTGAGTTTTTCAGCAAGCGTGTCACCTGTGACTTTTATTACACCACTGGTGACATGCTTGGCATGATTGCCCTCGCTATCAATAATACCAAAACCGGTATTAATAGAACCAGGGTCAATGCCTAGTAGTCTTATCAAATTAATCAGCCAAGTTGTTCAAGTATGTCTTCAGAAATATCAGCATTGGAATAAACCTCTTGCACATCATCAAGGTCTTCCAACATATCAAGTAATTTAAGCATGGTTTGAGCACCATCTAGATCAAGCGCACTGCTATTTTGTGCACGCATGGTGACTTCTGCATTTTCCGGTGTGTGTGATGCAGCGACCAGCGCTTCTTTAACATCAACAAAATTATCCGGTGATGTAATAACATCAATAGAACCATCATCATTGGTGATAATATCTTCAGCACCGGCTTCAAGTGCGGCTTCCATTAATACATCTTCGTCAGCACCAGCTGGATAAGACAATAAACCTACCTTATCGAACATATAGGCAACTGAACCATCCGTTCCCAGATTACCGCCAAATTTGCTAAATGCATGACGTACCTCAGCTACCGTACGATTACGATTATCCGTCATACAATCAACCATAACGGCAACACCGCCTGGTCCATAACCTTCATAACGAACTTCTTCAACATTATCCCCTTCCTCACCACCGGCACCACGCTTCACCGCACGTTCAATGGTGTCTTTGGTCATATTATTGGAAAGCGCATTATCTATTGCTGCCCGTAACCTTGGATTTGCCGATGCATCGCCACCGCCCATTTTTGCGGATACGGTAATTTCTCGAATAAGTTTGGTAAACAGCTTGCCGCGTTTAGCATCTTCACGGCTTTTTTTATGTTTAATGTTTGCCCATTTACTATGTCCAGCCATACTGCTCTTTAATACCTGAGTCGTTAATAAATTACGGTGTAGTTTAACATTGCCGTCGATTTCTCCCAACAGCAGACACTAATGTTTGAACGATAAATTCTCGATAAAGTGACATGTTTGCTCAAAGGTATTGGCATAACAACAATAAACCAACGTGCATGACATGCAGGATGATGTGATCCTTCATGCCTGTAAGACGTGTCTATGCTACTGTAACTGTGCCTTCATTCGGTTTCGGAATATCGGGCCACATAGACCGCCCTTCAAATTATCACCGAGAATTAGTTTACCTCCCGACCATTGTTTTAATGTTGCCGCGGCAGCACTGGTTTGATTAGGTATGCCGAGCATAACCACGCTATGTAATCTATCAAGCTGATGTCTTGCCAGCATTTACCGGGGCACTAAACCATCTAGACTGTGACAGACAATTGAAAAACTCTCATGATTAAGATTAGTTAAATACTCAAATAACAGAATTGTTTATCGAATGATAAAAAAAAGGGAGGTAGAATAATCTTGTTGATTAAAACGATGTTGCAATAGCAACACATCCATTCCATTCATCCATAGGCCATGGATTAGAATAACATGTTGTCGGTATTGAGACTTATTAATCAGGCATCTCCAGCGAGAATAGTTGCGGTTTTATCCCTGGTGAAATCGAGTAGTCTTTGAATTGATACTCTGGCCTTACTAATTACATCTTCGTCGACATGGATTTCATTTGTTCCGGTTTCAAGTACATGAGCAAGTTTGCGTAAACCATTCATTGCCATCCACGGACAATGCGCGCAACTGATACAAGTCGCACTTCTACCTGCCGTAGGCGCTTCAATTAATTCTTTATCCGGTGCGGCCAGTTTCATTTTATGAAAAATGCCACGATCAGTAGCAACGATAAATTTGTTTGCTTTCATTGTTTTTACTGCATTAATAATCCCGGTAGTTGAACCAACATAATCGGCCAACCCAACAACGGACGCAGGTGACTCGGGGTGGACTAATACTTTCGCATCAGGGTGCGAATCTTTTAATGCTTCGAGTTCTTTTGCCTTAAACTCTTCATGAACGATACAAGCGCCTTGCCAGATCAACATATCGGCACCCGTTTGTTCCTTCACATACTGACCAAGATATTTATCCGGCGCCCAGATAATCTTTTTACCTTCATCATGTAAATGTTTCACAACCTCTACGGCACTGCCCGAGGTCACCATCCAGTCTGCACGTGCCTTAACAGCTGCACTGGTATTGGCATAAACCACCACCTCACGATCAGGATGTTCATCGCAAAAGGCAGTGAAATCGTCAATAGGACAACCAATATCAAGCGAACAATTTGCTTCCAGATCCGGCATCAATACTCTTTTTTCCGGGTTCAGTATCTTCGCCGTTTCACCCATAAACTTTACGCCGCAAACAACTAAGGTCTCAGCATCTGAGTCATGGCCGAAGCGAGCCATATCGAGCGAATCCGAAACATAACCGCCGGTTTCGTCAGCGATGATTTGGCAATCGGGGTCTGTATAGTAATGAGCAACGATAGTTGAGTTTTGTTCTTTTAATAATTGTTTAATCTTTGACGTTAATGCATCACGCTCTTCCACGCCTATTTCTTCAGACACGGTTTGAGGTATTGCCTCTTTGGGCAATTCATAAGAACGATTTAATACGGCACTTGTAGTCATGATTAAACGTTACTATATGAAGCTGGGAATACAAGCCTGATCAGGCTTATTTATTGATCAGGCTTGTTTGATTTGGCCAGTTTAATGCCTAATTCGCGCAACTGTCTCGCACCTGCTGCTGCTGGGGCAGAGGTCAATAAACAACTGGCAGATTGTGTTTTAGGGAAGGCAATCACATCACGAATCGATTCAGCGCCGACCATCAACATCACAACGCGATCCAGACCAAATGCAATTCCACCATGTGGTGGACAACCATAGGTTAAGGCATCAAGCAAGAAGCCAAATTTCTCTTGCGCTTCTTCGTCTCCAATACCCAATAATTCAAGAACAGCGGATTGTAATTCCGCATCATGAATACGAATTGACCCTCCACCTAACTCAGTACCATTCATCACAAGGTCATAAGCTCGAGACAAAGTTTTGCCCGGATTGGCTTTAATTGCATCGATATCGGTAATGTTTGGTGATGTAAATGGATGGTGTAAAGATTCCCAGCGTTTTTCATCTTCGTTGTATTCAAACATTGGAAAATCGATCACCCATAAAGGTGCCCACTCACCATTTAATAAATCCAGATCCTGTGCAACCCGGTTTCTTAAAGCACCTAAGGCATCATTCACGACTCTGGTCTTGTCCGCACCAAAGAAAATTAAATCACCATTTTCAGCTGCAGTACGTGACAGAATTTCGGCAACAACTTCATCTGGCAGGAACTTTAATATCGGGGATTGCAGACCTTCTTTGCCCGCAGCCGTATCATTGACTTTAATATAAGCCAATCCTTTCGCACCAAACTGACTGACATAGTTTGTATAGTCATCAATTTCCTTACGGCTCAGTTTGCTACCGTTCGGTACATGTAAGGCTGCAACACGACCATCATCCATTTTGGCAGGTGCACTGAAAACCTTGAATTCAACCGTTGCCATTAAATCACTAACGTCGACAAGCTCCAGTGGATTACGTAGATCGGGTCGATCACTACCAAAACGATACATCGCTTCTGCATAGGTCATGCGCGGAAATTCTTCCGGTAAAGCAACACCAAGTGATTCCTTAAACAAATGGCGCACCATATCTTCCATTAAATTAGTAATGTCGGCCTCATCCATAAACGAGACCTCAATATCAAGCTGGGTAAATTCAGGCTGACGATCAGCACGTAAATCTTCGTCACGGAAACAACGTACGATCTGGTAATAACGATCCATGCCAGACATCATTAATAACTGTTTAAATAATTGTGGCGATTGCGGTAAGGCAAAGAAATTACCCGGATGAGTTCGGCTAGGAACCAAATAGTCTCTCGCACCTTCGGGTGTGGCTTTGGTCAGCATCGGGGTTTCAATATCGAGAAAGCCACGGCTATCCAGATAATCACGCATGTGTTTCACAACCTTTGAACGCATTTGCAGATTGCGTTGCATGACTGGCCGACGCAGATCCACATAGCGATAACGTAATTTCACATCATCATGAACATGATCATCGTCCAACTGGAAAGGTGGGGTCTTGGCTTTATTCAGGATTTCAATGGTGTGACCCAGAATTTCGATTTCGCCCGTTGGCATATCCTTATTTATAGTGCCCTCAGGACGCTGGCGCACCTTGCCGGTAATCTTGATCACATATTCATTGCGCACAGAGTCGGCAGTCTGGAAGGATTCAGCACGGTCAGGGTCAAAAACAATCTGCGCAATACCGGCGCGGTCACGTAAATCGATGAATATGACGCCGCCATGGTCACGACGACGATGTACCCAGCCGCATAACTCGACTTCTTGATCAATGTGTTTGCCGGATAATTCTCCGCAATAATGGCTGCGCATGCCTGAAATCCACCCCTGTGGTTGAAACAAAGGGCGGAATCTTACGAGTCAGCCGCGTTTTGCGCAACTTTATTAGGGATTGTTTTCGATTTTATCGGGCCGTCAGGAATAATAACGCCCATGGATATGATGAATTTAAAGCCTTCTTCCACCGTCATATCTAGCTCAATAACGTCTTTCATTGGCGATAACAGTATAAAACCAGAGGTTGGATTCGGTGTCGTCGGGACAAAAACGGCAACCATTTCATTCGCTAACCCCTCCATTTGACTGCCCACGTGCTCATTAGTTAGAAAACCGATACTCCAGATATCTTTTCTTGGGTATTCCAACATAACGACTTTACGGAAGGATTTACGCTCTGAGTCGAGTAAGGTCGTTGAGATTTGCTTAACACTGTTATAAATCGTTTTTACCAACGGAATGCGACTTAATACCGACTCCCAGAAATCAAGCAGGCGGCTTCCAAATAAATTAGTCGCCAGCATTCCGGTGATTAACAGAATCGCTATAGCGATAACAATGCCATAACCAGGCACAGAAAAACCCAGCATATTCGCAGGCTGATATTCAGATGGAATCAGTAAAATAGTACGATCCAGCAGATCAATTACAAGCTTGATGATCGCTACCGTTGCCGCCAATGGTAGCCAGACTAATAGCCCGGCAATGATATATTTACGTAATGTACCCATCGACACCTATTCTACTCAGAACTGGTGCTCTTTTTTTCGGATTTTGTCGATGTTTCTGTAGATTTAGTCTCAGACTTGGTTGTAGAAGTAGTATCACTTTTTTTATTGCTATCGTCTGTAGTTGACTTATCACTAGTTCCAGAGCTGGATTTATTTTCAGTTTTTTGCTTTTTATCCTTGAAATCGGTCTCATACCATCCGGTGCCGGTAAGTTTAAATGCCGCCGCAGAAACCATCTTTTTCAACGCGTCTTCACTACATTCCGGACAGGTTTTCACCGGGTCGTCACTCATTTTTTGCAACATCTCTAACTGATGACCGCAGTTTACACATTTATACTCGTAAATTGGCACGTCTCTGCTCCTAAACAAAGATAACAATTGGGCGAAAATAGGGGTGTCCAGCCCGAAAATCAAGTTTTGTCCTGAAATTTTGTTTAGATATTTTACCCAGCGGCTTTTCTTGGGTATTATCGCCGCTTTTGTTATGCCCATCGGGCACACATCGTGAATATCTCACATCAAGGGCCGTTAGCTCAGTTGGTAGAGCAGTGGATTTTTAATCCATTGGTCGGGCGTTCGAGTCGCCCACGGCCCACCATTTCTTTATTCATATCTAATTTTCTCAAAGCTTTATGGGATTAAGAATCTAATGCATTGGTCGTGCGCTGAAGAAAGACCGGAGTCGATAACGACCAGTCCTCCATTTATTTTTCACTTATTAATTTATCAGTGTGAACCAACTTGCCAGTCATTGATGTATCGTAACCGGTAAGTTTATTAATTTTTGTTTTTAACTTTGGCGATTTGATCAAATTACGAATTTCATGCGCAATACTTTTTGGCAGACGTTTACTCATCGCGAGTAAGTAATGCTCTTCAAGTATTGGCGTGAATGCCAGTTTGAATTCACTTGCTGCGGCACGCAAACCAAAACCAACATCAGCATGATTGCTAGAAACCATTGCCGCTACTGCAGTATGTGTGAACTCTTCGTTTTTATAACCCTGAATATCCTTACTCTTTATTCCTTCGCGTTGTAACAGGCGATCAAACACCAGACGAGTACCGGATCCTTTTTGTCGATTAATAAAACTAACTGAACGACGTGTTAAGTCATTTACTCCTTTGATATGACTTTTCAATGATGAACGAAACATTAACCCCTGTTGACGTTTGGCAAGATGAATATAGTCAAACTTGTTATCATCAAACAAACTCGAATAATCAGCTAATAGTTCTTTTGCCAGATCACCTGCAGGAAAATGAAATCCGGCAATTCGATTATCTGTAGCATGAAGCTGTTTAAGCGCATCTATACTGCCACGAGAGATAAATTCAAACTCGGCCACAGATGATTCGCCACAAAGTTCGGCAAATAGATTTATTGCCAAATCATGACTGGTATAAACAACAATGCGTGGCTGTGCTACTTTTTTATCTGTCAGACGTTTGATGTCATAATTTAAATCATATGCAGCAGCATGTAATTTATTTGCAAACTCGGTATCAATCTGTTGTTTCGCACTAACCAGTTTTTCGCCTAGCGCGGTTAATACGGTACCTTTACCTCTTTTCTTTTCACACAATGGTTGTCCGAATTGTTCATTCCAGTATTCGATAATTTGCCATGCCGTTCGATACGATACACCGACCTCATCTGCTGCTATTTTTAACGACTCACTCATGGCTATTTCATTAAGCATATGCAACAAACGTGGATCAATCTCTTCTTCTGAACCTTTCGATTGCCATTGAATTTTTAGTTCCAGATTCATTTATGCAACATATTACATATTTATTTTAATGCTTAAGTATTTATATTTATCACCCTAAAATCAAATAAGAAATTAATTACATAAAGAAAGGAAAAATAATGAAGCGTACATTTATCTTTATATTTGCATTTATTACCTTTTTTGCCGGACGCACAGCTTATGCAGACTCCAGCGCAGCCTTGGCAGAATTATTAAAGGCACTGGAAAAAAATGGCACGATCACCAAAGAAGTTAGTGATCTGGTCATGCAGGTTGCTAATCAGGGTAAAACTGAAGTTGAAAAAATGGTTAAGGAAGAAGTTGCTGCTGCGACTAAAGACCAGCCGAAGATCACTCTGAAAGATAAATTTGAAGTTAAGGATCAAGAAGGTAATTTCAGTTTCCGTGTGGGTGGCCGCGTACAGGCTGATGCCGCTTATTACGATGAAGACAATCTGAAGCATACTGATGGCACTGAAATGCGTCGTGCCCGATTATTTGTTCAGGGTACGATGTGGACAGATTGGCAATACAAGCTGCAATATGATTTCACTGGTAGCGGTAGCGCAGGTATTAATGATGCGTATATTAAATATGCCGGATTACCGGGCTGGAATTTTACATTTGGTCATTTCAAACAACCCTTCAGTTTGCAAAACATGACCAGCTCGAAATATATCACCTTTACCGAACGTGGTTTGCCGCATCTATTCACTCCCGGTCGTGGAATAGGTTTTGCTGCTGGTAAAAGCGGCAAAAACTGGGGGCTTAATGCCGGTTTATTTGGTGAAGGTATTGATGGCGCGAGCAGTAATGAAGATGAAGGCTATGCCTTTACCGGGCGTGGCACTTATGCACCGATACTGGAAAAATCACAACACTTACATTTAGGTGCATCTGTTTCCTATCGTCGTAGCGGCTCTATTGATTCCGTTAGTTTTAGTGATCGACCGGAATCACATGTCACCAACATTCGTGAAGTGAATTCAGGATCATTTAATGCTGATGCAAACATTCGTGCTGTTGCAGAAGCAGCTTATACATTAGGCCGCGGATCATTACAGGGTGAATATTATCTTGTTGATGTCGATCGGGACGGTGGCTCTGATCTGAACTTTGATGGTTACTATGTTGAAGGAAGCTGGTTTCTGACCAGTGACACACGTAATTATAGTGGTAGTAAAGGCAGTTACAGCAAAATCAAACCTAGTGCGCCATTGGGCAAGGGTGGCATTGGCGCCTGGCAACTGGCAGCACGTTTCAGTCATGTTGATCTAAATGATGCTGATATTTCAGGTGGTGAAGCAGACAACCTTTCTTTTGGTATTAACTGGTTTCCCATTAACAATATTCGCATGTCAGCAAACTACGTGAAGGTGCTTGATGTTGATGGTGGGCCGTCTGATGCTGATGAACCGGGAATATTTAATTTACGTGGTCAGATTGAATTCTAGTTTATATTTGTTAAGGAATTGTAAAATGTTTACTAAAAGAATTACTTCATTATGTATATTGTTGCTGGTTTTATTTACTAACACCATCAACGCAGAACCTGTGCGCCTTAAAATGGCGACCACTACCAGCACTGAAAACTCAGGATTGTTAGCTGTGCTTAATCCTGCCTTTGAAGAAAAATTTAATGCAAAGGTAGATGTGATTGCTGTCGGCACTGGTAAAGCCATTCGTATCGCCGAAAATGGCGATGTGGATTTGATTATGGTACATGCTCCCGGTGCCGAAAAAAAATTCATCGAAAAAGGTTTTGGCACTGAACGCTTACCAGTAATGCATAACGACTTTGTTATTGTTGGTCCTAAAGATGACCCGGCAGGATTGGGGCAAGCACAAAGTTTAAAACAGGCAATGGAAATATTGCTTGAAGGCAAACATCCATTTATTTCTCGTGGTGATGATTCTGGCACTCACAAAAAGGAGAAAAAACTGTGGGAAACCACCGGCAAAGACCCACAGGGCGAGTGGTATCTCTCTGTTGGTCAAAGTATGGGGGCCGTATTACGAATCGCAGATGACAAACATGCCTATGCATTAACTGATCGCGGCACGTATCTGGCGTTTATGGATAAAATTAGTCTAACAGTCGTATTTGAAAATGATGCGGCGCTGTTTAACCCTTATCACGTTATTGTAGTAAACCCTGATAAGCATCTACATACCAATGTTGAATTAGCGCAAAAGTATATAGATTTTATTCGTGGTGAAGACGGTCAACGCATAATTCGTGAATTTAAAATAAACGGTAAAACACTGTTTCATCCAGATGTAATTAAATAACTCGGGGTTAATTGCACAAAACAAAGATTAAGATTTGCATCGAAAAAAAGCCGTGGGCATCTATAGTCTATGTTTATCCGAGATTCTGGAATCCAACAGGGCGCCTCATGATAATGCTAGCGGTGAAGCCTGATTATTTAGGCTTCATCTTCCTCAAATAAAAAATCACTGTAAATACTGATAACACGACAAAGCTCAACCAGCCAAAGGTTGAGTTATATTGGTTCACCAGAAAATCAAATTGATTATCACTGATTCGTTGTCCATAGTAATTCGTCATTTTTATAGTTCCGACTGCGCCGGCATGAATACCGATACATGCGGCAAGATTATTAAACCTTAAACGCAGCAGGGCCAATAATACGCCAAACATAAACAGGGTCATGAAATAATCCATGATCGACCATTCATAAAAGCGTCTAAAGGCATCTGGCATCATCATTAAACCGGTTATCCAATCTATATCCTTGCCTTCCGGCACTTCACGATAACGCACAAAATGAACTGTGGCATACAATAATGATGACGTAATTACTGCCAACACCGCACCCGCCTGTTTATGTAAACCGGCAAACAATCCGCCACGAAATATTGTTTCTTCAAGCAAACTGATTAATAAACCTGAAACAAGCGCCTTGATAATACGAATCACAAACTCATGGAGTGTATAACTACGTCTAGGGTTTAACTCATATATACCCAGAAGATATAGAATCAATTCAATTATCAGTATCAGTAAAATTCCATAAGCAAATGACTTTAGTAAAAGATTAAAAAAGGACTTTATCGAACCGGAAAACCCAAATGCCTGTTTTGATAACACGCCACAGGTTTTTAAATATAGTGCGCTAACCAATAAACCACATAATAAAGTTGCATAATTAATATATTTTTTATATTCGAGATCGAGATAAGGCTCGAGCACCAATTTCAGTGGATAGGCAACGACAGCACCCAACAGATATGCTAGTGCTATAAAAAATAAAAAAAGCAGAATCGCAGGCATTAAGAACTGTTTATTCCAAGTTTGTTTTTATTACGTCAGTTTCGCCTTCGGTATCAATCCAGCTTAACTCCAGTTCATCACCTTTACTTGCGCCTTCAAACATAAATGAAAAATAAGGGTTTTTGGAAACCGCACGACTCCAGTCACATGAAATAACAGTGTTACCATTATGTTTAACTGTTAGAAGTTTAATATAATGAGCGGGGATTATCTCTTTAGTATCCTCATCGACACCAAAGCCGGTATGCATAGGGTGACGTATGATAGCTTCAACGATAGCTACCCCATCCTTTAGATGACTTCTCACTCTAATCGCAGACATTAACCACAACCTCCTGCATGAACCATCACTGACTTGCTTGTGCTGTAAGGTTGTCCATCTGACACAACAACGACTAATACATCTGAAGGTCCATCCATTTTTATTCTGGTAGATATAAAACCTTTACATGCAGGAGATAAATCGAAGTTAGCAATTAAAGGATTAGGATTTTTTTCTACAAAAATGGCAATCGATTCAACATTCTTTAAGTCTGTATTTACTTTTATTGGTACCACTGCACCATTTTCAATTTCTGGTCTTACAGTAATATTAATTTTATTGCTGGTAATTAATTGTTTATTAGGATAATAAGCTGACAACGCCTCATTAATATTCTCTGCTGCATATGCCGCTTCATTCCATCTAGCCAAAACTTTTACAGGAAACAACAAACTGTAGGCTATTGCAGATGAACCTGCGAATAATAATTTTAATAAGTAACGACGTTTAATCATTGAACTAGATATCTATCGATTCTTCAATATTTAATTCATATTCCAGTTCTTTCATGCGTGCCTTAACGCGCTCTTCCTGATAATAATCCAGTGAATACTGTTGTTTGATAAATTTTAATTTATCTATAGCAAGCTTTGTTTCTCCAGCAAGGAAATAATAATCAGCCTGAATGATTGCCGTCTCAATTTCATTACCTAACATCGCTTCAGCTTGGCCAAGCAAGGTATAAGTGTTGAGACCATGTCTGTAGTAACGTTCGTAATCCTTTAATAATTCTCTCGCTTTTTTAGCTTGTTTAATATCAAGCAATGCACGTGCATACCCGACCAGCACCGGTTTGAAATCAGGATATAACCTATAAGCTTTTTCATAAACAGATATTGCCTTATCATAATCTTTTTGTTCCACATAATTATTTGCAGATAATAGTAAATATGAGACATTATCTGGATCAAAATTAAGTAGATTATTTATTTGTATCTGTGCATTGACATACTCATTAATATTGATGTGCGCATAGGCAAGACCGTATCGAACAGGCATTTTATCTTTATCAGTCAATGTAGAGTCATTTAGCTTTTGATTGAGTACTGCCACCGCATCTCGAGCATTCTTGAATGAACTTGCCAGCAATTTATTTTTAACTAATTCATAACTTAAAGAATTATCATATTCCTTTTTTGGATATTCATCTGCACGTGCACGTGTATCTGCTATACGCGAGGTAGTTAAAGGGTGAGTACGAAAATATTCCGACGCACCACTTTGTTGATAACGTGTCACCTGTTGCAACTTTTCAAAGAAAGAAGGCATGGCATAAGGATCATGTCCAGCCCTAACCAATAATTGCATGCCAATACGATCAGCTTCTTCTTCATTTGCCCGAGTAAAATTAATCTGATTCTGCACACTCAAACCACTAACACCGGTTAAAGCGGCTGATCCTGCCTGCGGGTTCACGATCGACAAAAGAATTGCTCCCACCATCGCTGCCGCAGTCGGCACACTATATTTTTTATGTTCTTCTATCATGCGCGCCAAATGTCGCTGGGTAACATGTGCAATTTCATGCGCCATAACGGCTGCCAATTCACTTTCATTCGCTGAATTAAGAATAACGCCACTATTAACACCAATCATTCCGCCCGGACCAGCGAACGCATTAATTGCTCCATCCTTTAACACAAAAAACTGAAATGGCTGTACTGTATTGTCGCTATGTGAAGCAAGTTGATAGCCAATAGACTGGATATAAGATTCAACTTCAGGATCATTTTCAATCTTTGCAAAATAACGAACCTGTTTTAGAAATATCTGCCCCAATCGTCTTTCATGTTCAGGCGAAATTACTGCCCCCGCAGAATCTGCAAAATCAGGTAAATCCTGTGAAGCGCCGGCATATACCAAAACGGGAATAATGATCAGCATCAACACTAACTTGAACTGATGAACAGGTCTTTTGATAATATTCATGAATAGGGCTGACATATTTTTAATCACGAAATGTTGATGTCCGTTATGTTATCGTTACAGTTTAACACATTAGTCAGGCCGGCTTGATGACGGTTCAGTTTCATTATCCAATAATTTCAGGAGTTTAGAATGGCAACAGCCAAAAATGCATTTTATGCCCAATCAGGAGGTGTAACCGCCGTAATCAATGCCAGTGCCTGTGGCGTGATCGAAACCGCAAGACAGCATCCGGACAAGATAGCAAACGTATATGCCGGACGAAATGGCATTATTGGCGCTTTAACAGAAGACCTGATTGATACGAATCAGGAAAGTGCAGACAACATAGCCGCTTTACGACATACGCCATCAGGGGCGTTTGGTTCCTGTCGCTACAAATTAAAGGGACTAGAACAAAGCAAGGCTGAATACGAAAGATTGATGGATATATTCAAGGCACACAATATTGGTTATTTTTTTTATAACGGCGGCGGTGATTCTGCCGACACCTGTCACAAAGTGTCTCAACTCTCAGAGAAAATGGGGTTTCCAATTCAGGCGATCCATGTACCAAAAACTGTAGACAATGATTTACCTATAACGGATGTATGCCCTGGTTTTGGGTCGGTGGCAAAATATATTGCTACATCAGTACGTGAGGCCTCTTTCGATGTATGTTCCATGGCAAAAACGTCCACCAAGATCTTTGTCATTGAAGTCATGGGTAGACATGCAGGCTGGATTGCCGCTGCCGGCGGACTCTCTGCTGATGGGCAGAACGATATTCCAATCGTCATCTTGTTTCCCGAAGTTGAATTTAATCAGGAAAAATTTATTGCGGCGGTCAAGGCAAAAGTCGAAAAATATGACTACTGCTCAATCGTTGTATCGGAAGGCGCACATTGGCCGGATGGAAAGTTTCTCGCTGAACAAGGAACAAGAGATGCCTTTGGACATGCTCAGCTTGGTGGCGCAGCACCAGTGGTAGCCAATATGTTAAAAGAGGCACTTGGATATAAATATCATTGGGCAGTTGCAGATTATCTGCAACGTGCTGCCAGACATATCGCCTCCAAAACAGATGTTGAACAAGCCTATGCGCTGGGCAAGGCGGCAGTAGAAATGGCTATCGCTGGTGACAATGCTGTCATGCCAACCATAGTTAGAAAGTCTGATCAGCCTTATGTGTGGGAAATAGGTAGTGCCAAACTTGAAGACGTTGCCAATGTTGAAAAGATGATGCCAAAAGAGTTTATTACGGATGATGGTTTTGGAATTACTGATGCTTGTCGTAAATACTTGAGTCCATTGATCGAAGGTGAAGATTATCCTCCTTATGAAGGTGGTTTACCCAAGTATGTGACGCTAGAAAATGAACCAGTAGAAAAGGTTTTAAAAACTGACTTTTCTTTATAGTTTACATATTCATCAAGCTCATCCCGGTTATATAGGAATGAGCAAACAATAAAACCGTATAAAGCACACAACCTGCTATTACTGTAATAATATCTTTCTTAACAGGGAGTGATTCCGGCTTTTGCCATACACCTTCACGTCGATTGATTAATATCATTTCAAGGATTGCCCAAACGCCAAGCATGACAAAAAGAATAACTGATCGATTGTCGCCATTGGCAAGTAAGTGGCCGATACTCCAAACTACCAGACCAGTCAGTTGCGGATGACGCAGATGGCGTTTGATATTGGTTTTATGTTTTGCGGCAACAAACAAAATAAAAGTAATTAACATTAATAAAAATGTGATGTGTCGACCCCAGATTGGCGGACTATAAATATCTTCCGGAATAACAGAACGCCAACCGTAGACAATCAATATTACTGATGACACGATTAAAACCGCGAACACCCCTTTATAATTACCCAAGCCTACCTTCGTAATGATGGCTGCTCTTTGCTCTTGAAGAAGTGATGGAAAGAAATGTACGACTGTCCATAGAGTTAAACCAGCTATTAATAATGTCATTTCAGATCTCTACTATATTTATTAAATTACAGATAAATTATTTAAATAAGTTTATATAAATTAGTGTTGAAAATTGCATTAATTACGGAAATTTACTGGGTTTTTAATTGAACTTGCCTCATATCCAAGTACAATTTGCACCACTTTTTGGCACCGGCAAAGCTAAGGAATATTGCTGGTAATTCTATTACTTTTTTATTTTTCTAATCAATAACTTATATTTAGGGGAGATATTATGTCGGGAATAACAATATGGGTAACCCTGATCCTGTCGCTGATGGGCTTAGGAGTAGCCTTCTATTACATGAAGAAGGTTGTCAGTATACCGCTTGATCTTGGGCTTGATGAAGCCCAGGCCAAGAAGCTAAGCTTCATCCATGGTGCTATTGCTGAAGGAGCCATGGCTTTCCTAAAACAGGAATACAAAATCCTGACGATATTCATGTTAGTTTTTGCTGCTATTATCGCCGTTCTGATCGATGATTCTCATACACATAATATTCATGAGGGTATCTATACCGCCATCGCTTTCCTGTTTGGTGCCGCGATATCAATCGCCTCTGGCTATATAGGCATGAAGGTGGCAACTCAAGGCAACGCACGAACCACGGTTTCCGCGAAGAAAGACATTTCTGCCGCTTATGATGTGGCCATTGACTCTGGGGCAGTAATGGGTTTTGCCCTAGTCGGATTGGCAACCCTCGGGCTGATTATCATTTATGTGGTGATGAAAACCCTCTTGGCTGACCTTGGGGCTGAGAACAACCATATCCTTATGGAAGTAATAGCTGGCTTTGGATTAGGTGGTTCGACCATCGCATTATTTGCACGTGTTGGTGGTGGTATCTTCACCAAGGCCGCAGACGTTGGTGCTGACCTAGTAGGTAAAGTTGAGCAGGGCATCCCGGAAGATGACCCACGTAACCCTGCCGTTATTGCAGACAATGTTGGCGATAATGTGGGCGATGTTGCTGGTATGGGCGCTGACCTTTTCGGTTCCTGTGCAGAAAGCACGTGTGCTGCGATGGTTATTAGTGCAGTAGCGTTTGCCGGTAATCCGGATGCATTATTGTTTCCAATTTTGATCAGTGCTGTCGGTATTCCAATAGCCCTAATTACTAAAGCAATGGTTAGCGTAAAGACTGAAAGTGATGTTGCTCCATCTTTAATGAAGCTGCTGATAATTTCCAGTGCCATCATGGCAGTGGTAATGTATTTCGTTACTGTTAAGTTGATCCCTGCTAACTTCGCATTAAATGGTGCGGACTATACCAATCAAGGCGTTTACTTCTGCTTCCTAGCTGGTCTGGTATCGGGCCTAGCCGTTGGTTTATTGACCGGTTACTACACGTCTGAAAAATATAGCCCTGTTAAGGAAGTCGCCAAGTCCTGTGAAACGGGTGTTGCTACCAACATAATTTACGGTCTTGCCCTAGGTTATAAGAGTACAGTTCTTCCTTATCTAGCTATTGCGATAAGCATCTTCATCTCATGGGAACTTGCGGGAATGTATGGCATTGCCATCGCCTCTTTGGGGATGCTTGGTAGTCTCGTTCTAACTCTGACTATTGATGCTTACGGTCCTGTTGCTGACAACGCTGGCGGTATTGCAGAGATGGTAGGCCTCGAATCAGAAGTTAGACGAAGAACCGACATCCTTGACTCTGCTGGCAATACAACTGCAGCGATTGGTAAAGGTTTTGCCATCGGTGCTGCAATATTGACCTCACTTGCCTTGTTCGCGGCCTTTATTACGGCTGCAGAAACATTACGCGGTGAACCAATAAGAATGAGCTTGCTTGAGCCGCTGGTGTTTACTTTCCTTTTCATTGGCGCGGTTCTTCCATTCCTATTTTCTGCTATGACGATGAAATCGGTAGGTTCTGCGGCATTCGCCATGATTGAAGAAGTGCGTCATCAATTCAAGACGATTGCGGGCATCATGGAGGGCACTGCTAAACCTGACTACGCGAAATGTGTCGCTATATCGACTAAAGCGGCGCTAAAAGAAATGATTGCTCCTGGCGTGCTGATCATGGGCTCACCAATCGCTGTAGGCTTTTTGTATGGTGTTGAAGCTGTAGCGGCTATGTTGATCGGCTCGCTAGTTGCTGGTGGTGTAATGGCCATCTCATCATCTAATAGCGGTGGCGCATGGGATAATGCTAAGAAATTTATCGAGGCTGGCAATCACGGCGGCAAAGGTTCGGATGAGCATGCTGCAGCTGTTGTTGGTGACACCGTGGGTGACCCGATGAAAGATACTTCAGGTCCTTCACTAAATATCCTTATCAAGCTATCTGCAATTCTGAGTCTGGTATTCACACCATTCTTTGTTCAGTATGGTGGTATCTTGCTATAAGCGTTTAATTTCGCATCGCATAACAATGCGTCACAGAATTATCTGTGGCGCATTTTTTTTGGCTATTGTTCTAGTAAGTTATGAATGTATTAATAACTCATATGTTTCATACAGCGGTAAGCCCATAACGCCGCTATAACTCCCTACAAGCTGCTTGATAAACACGGCAGCATGACCCTGAATCGCATAACCACCGGCTTTACCAAGTGGCTCGTTAGTTAAACAATATGCCTCTATCTCCGCTTCTTTAATATGACGAAAACTCACTTCATTTGTATTCAGTATTGTACGTTCCTGCTGATGAATGACGGTTACCGCAGATAACACCTGATGTGTTTTGCCGGAAAGTCGTTGCAACATGGTAAACACATCTTCTCTTCTTTCGGCCTTACCAAGGATTTCATTATTCAACACCACGGCGGTGTCGGCGGCAAGTAATGGCAATGTCTTATCGCAATGCTGATAGGCTGTTTGCGCCTTCTCTTTTGCAACACGACAAACATACTCTTCAGGTGACTCAATTCCATCCCATAATTCATCGATCTCGACATCAAGTAATTCAAAATCAATATCGATTTGTTTTAACAATTCCTGTCGACGTGGTGAACGAGATGCGAGATAAATCTTCATGCTTAATCTTCTTTTTCTACGCCACCTAACTCTTCTATCAATTCTTTAATCAACTGATGTAATTGCAAACTCATGACAACAAAATCCTGATCAAACTGTGTCAAACGATCAGCCGTTTCAATTTCCGCCTGTTCCTTCACAAATTCCTCGAAACGTAATCGCTTAACCGAAAAGTCTTCATGCAAGATAAAGCGAATTGCATCACGCCACACCAGAGCTAACTGCACAACACGTTTACCTGCCTTTAAATGACTCGTTATTTCAGCGCTTTCCAGTTCCTGATTTTTACAACGAACGATATTCTTACTTTCACGCGGGTTTTGTAATTCGCATTCATTATCGAGTTCAAAATGTTCCGGCATTCTTTCCTTCAACCAATGCGTCATGATATTTGCCGTATCACTATGACTCTTTAAAGGTACGACAGGCAGACTACCTAGACTTGAACGTAAGTGATCCATAAACTCTTCAGCCTTGGCAGAACTCGACGTATCAATGACCAATAATTTTTGTTTTGAATCAATATAAGCATACGTCACTGCTGAACGAGTAAGCGCGCGCGGTAATAATGTATGCAAAACATCTTCTTTAATATTGCGCTTTTCTTTACGATAAACTGGGCGCGCGTTTTCCGATTCAACCTCAGCAATCTTTTCTTCAACTAATTCATTGATCGCAGCAGACGGCAAAATCTTTTCCTGTTTACGTACACAGATCATAGTAAATCCGCTCGCAGTATGCGTCAGCATTTCACTATTACGCCCTAGTGGTGATACCCAGCCAATACGACTGAAGTCCATATTATTACAAGGTTGAAATGCCTGTTCAGCTAATGCTTCTTCCAGAGCATCAGGTGAGAGGTCAATATCTTTGGTAAACCGATAAATACGTAAATTCTTAAACCACATGACTATTTTTGTATATTATAAAAGAGAAAGATTATGTCGTAATGAAGATTTTGAAAGCAACCGCTATCAAAGCAAAAAACATAGAAAAAAAGAACTCTTAACTTAAAAACAAATTATATGCCGGATTCCCGGTTTCCTCCCAATAAGGAATCCCTAATTCATTTAAAAATATATTTAATGCTACATGCTCATCGGGTTTTACCTGATAGCCCATAAGCACACGGCCATAGGCAGCACCATGATTTCGATAATGAAATAAACTGATGTTCCAGCGCTCACCCATTTCAGCTAAAAAATGTAATAAGGCACCGGAACGCTCAGGAAACTCAAAACGATATAACACTTCATCACCTGCTTGTGGTGCATGACCGCCAACCATGTAACGTATATGCATCTTAGCGACATTATCTTTGCTAAGGTCTGTTACCAAATAACCTTTATCTGCAAGATGCTCCAGCAATTTATTTTTTTCAAAAACTCCTTGCTTTAGCTGCACACCGGCAAATACCTGTGCATCATTATGATCAGCATAACGATAATTAAACTCGGTAATCAGTCTTGGTCCAAGGTCATGACATAAACGGCGGAAGCTACCGGGTTGCTCGGGAATCTGAATCGCCAACAATGCTTCACTATTTTCACCAAGCGCGGTGAGTTCGGCGATATGACGCAGGCGATCAAAATTAACATTGGCGCCACTAAAGATGGCAACTAGTTCTTTATTCCTGATTTTTTCACGCACAACATATTGCTTTAAACCTGCCAATGCCAATGCGCCAGCAGGTTCAGGAATGGATCGCGTATCTTCAAAGATATCCTTAACTGCTGCACAGATTTCATCATTCGTAACTAATATGATCTCGTCGACTAATTCTTTACTGATACGATAGTTCTCATCTCCAGCCTGTTTGACTGCTGCACCATCGGCAAAGATACCGATCTTATCCAGTACTACACGCTCACCAGCTGCAAAGGCTGCATGCATGCAAGGTGCTTCATCCGGCTCAACACCAATAATTTTTATGTTCGGATTGTTTTCTTTCAAATAAACAGCAATACCCGCGATCAAACCACCACCACCAACAGGCACAAAAATAATATCCGGCGCTGAATGTTGTTCCATGAACTCTACCGCTACCGTTGCCTGACCGGCGATAACTAGCGGATGATCATAAGGAGGGATATAGGTCAGCCCTTTTTCACGTGAGATTAATTCAGCATGAATCTTTGCATCATCATAAGTGTTGCCATGAAGCAAGACCTCACCTTGCAGGCGTTTAACCGATGCTACTTTAATATCAGGTGTTGTTTTAGGCATAACAATAGTCGCCTTCATATTTAATGTTTGCGCCGCCAGCGCAACACCTTGTGCATGATTACCCGCAGAAGCGGCGATTACACCGCGCGAGCGATCCTCATCAGACAATGCAGCCATCATGTTATAGGCTCCACGTAACTTATAAGAGAAAACCGGCTGCTGATCTTCGCGCTTTAACCATATTGAATTGGCTAATCGTTCACTAATTTGCGCAGCATGATCCAGATCCGTCCGTTTCGCAACGGCATAAACACATTTCGATGCTTGCTCGATTAATTGCTTGTATTCATTAAACATGTGCATAAGATAACATGCTCATTACATCAAACATATACAGATTGAGGTAAGCAATGTCACAAGACGATAGAAAACGGGAAGTTGCCAAGGCAGCGATCAAGTTCATTGAAGATGGTACGGTTGTCGGCGTTGGTACTGGTAGTACAGTTAATTTCTTCATCGAAGAGCTTGCCGCATTCAAAGAACGTATTGAGGGGGCAGTCTCAAGCTCTGTCGCGAGTGAAAAATTATTAAAAGAAATAGGAATTCCCGTTTTACCTTTAAACAGTGTGATTGATATTCCGGTATATGTTGATGGCGCGGATGAAGCAACAAAGCATCATTACCTGACCAAAGGTGGTGGTGGCGCACTTACCCGTGAAAAGATTGTTGCCGCTGCCAGCAAAAAGTTTGTTTGTATTGTTGATGAAAGCAAGATGGTTACAATGTTAGGCAAATTTCCGCTTCCTGTAGAAGTCATTCCGATGGCACAAAGCTATGTTGCCAGAGAGATTGCTAAATTAGGTGGACAACCAGTATTAAGGGAGGGTTTTACTACAGATAATGGCAACATTATACTCGACGTACGCAATATGAAAATTCAAAACCCGCCAGAATTGGAAATGAAGCTAAACCAAATCTCTGGCGTGGTGACAAATGGTCTATTTGCAAGACGATCAGCAGATATTCTGCTAGTAGCAGGAAAAAATGGAATTGAAAGTATATAAATAGTTACACTGTTCTATGATTGGTCTACTGCAACGTGTTTCTCATGCCTCAGTTAGGATTGATGATTCGACTATAGCCGAAATCAATAAAGGTCTTCTTGTTCTAATCGGTATGCAACAAGAAGACGATCAGGAATCGGCTAATAGATTATTTCAAAAAATAATCAGTTATCGTGTCTTTCCCGACGACAACGATAAAATGAATCATTCTCTCAAGGATATTAATGGCGGTCTACTTCTTGTCCCCCAGTTCACACTGGCTGCCGACACTAATAAAGGTCTACGCCCCAGCTTTTCCAATGCCGCTCCGCCAAATAAAGGGAAACCTCTCTTTGACTATCTTAAGGAACATGCAAAAAGTAATTATCCTGATACTAGCTTTGGTGTATTTGGTGCTGATATGCAGGTAAGCCTTGTCAATGATGGACCCGTAACATTCTGGCTGGAGATCTAGCTGATTAATACAAAGACTAGCACTGAACAAATCACCACTATTTCCAAACCTTCAAACCCCTACTTACCCTCCAGAAAGTTTTTTTAAACTTATTATGATAAAAATAGATCAATGCTAGAGAAGTTATAATCGCAGAGACAGACAATACCGGACTAATCAGATCCTTCAAGAATTAACCCAATCGGTCGGTTTTAAATATACTTCATATAGTTCAGCTTCTTTCGTGCTAGATGCCGGCTTCCAGTTATAATCCCAACGAACATTTGGTGGCAGCGACATCAATATAGATTCAGTTCGACCACCAGATTGTAAACCAAATAAGGTACCACGATCGTAGATCAGATTAAATTCAACATAGCGACCGCGACGATATAATTGAAAATCTCTTTCCTGCTGTCCGTATTCAATGTTTTTTCGTTTTTCAACAATGGGAATATAAGCATCAAGAAAATGATCACCAACACTTTGCATAAAACTGAAACTTTTTTCAAAGCCCCACTCATTTAAATCGTCAAAGAATATTCCACCTATACCCCTAGGTTCCTGCCGATGTTTTAAATAGAAATAGTCATCACACCACTTTTTATATTTTTCATAGACCTCATCGCCATAAGGATCACAGGCCTGCTTCGCAGTTTGATGCCAATATTTTGCATCTTCCTTAAACCCATAATAAGGCGTTAGATCAAAGCCACCACCAAACCAACAAATAGGATCTTCGTCAGCTTTTTCAGCGATGAAAAATCGCACATTCATATGTGTGGTCGGCACATAAGGATTAAGTGGATGAATCACAAGCGAATCACCCATTGCCTGAAATGAACGACCCGCCAATTCCGGACGATGAGCCATTGCTGATAGCGGCAAGTTTTCACCAAAGACATGTGAAAAATTGATTCCACCCTGTTCAAATATCTTGCCTCTGCGCATGACACGACTGCGACCACCGCCACCTGCTTCACGCTGCCAACTGTCTTCCGTTAGCTCTAAATCGGCGTCAATGGACATCAACTTTTCGCTAATACGATCCTGTAATGCTAATAAATACTCTTTAATTTTGTTGATATCGATCATTTTTCTTCTGGTTTGTTGGTAATCAAAGCACTTGCGGTTATCCTATCACGCTTATTTTAACAGGATAGTAATAATGATGACGCGCAGTGCCGACGTTAAACGTGACACGAAAGAAACACAAATTAAAGTTTCCATTAATCTGGATGGAAGCGGTAAAGCTGATCTCAATATCGGCATACCATTTCTTGAGCATATGCTGGAACAAATTGCCCGTCACGGCATGTTCGACCTCAGTATTGAGGCAAATGGTGATTTGGAGATCGATGCGCATCATACGGTTGAGGATGTTGGCATTACACTTGGACAGGCGTTAACTGAAGCACTGGGAGATAAGAGAGGTATCCGTCGCTATGCAAATGCTTATGTGCCACTTGATGAAGCATTATCAAGAGTTGTAATTGATTGTTCCGGTCGACCCGGACTGGAATATCATGCTGAATACCCGCGCGCACGCGTTGGTGATTTTGACGTGGACCTGATTTATGAGTTTTTTCAGGGTCTGGTGAATCATGCCATGCTGACGGTTCATATTGACAGCATTCGTGGCCGTAATGCACATCATATTGCTGAAACCATCTTCAAAGCATTTGGGCGAGCTTTACGTGCTGCTGTAGAACTCGACCCCAAACAAGAGGGTGTTATTCCTTCGACCAAAGGTTCTTTATAACGGTAAAGACGCATGTCCAAAATTGTTGTACTGGATTACGGTAGCAGTAACCTGCGTTCTGTCGCCAAAGCACTGGAAGCCGTTAGCGAAAGCAAGGATCACGTTACTGTTAGTAATAATAAGCAAATCATTATTGCTGCAGACCGTGTCGTCTTTCCTGGTCAGGGTGCGATTGGTCAATGTATGCAAAACCTCAAAGCTCAAGCACTTGATGATGTTATTCGAGAATGTATTAATAACAAACCCTTCTTAGGTATTTGTCTCGGTTTACAATCATTAATGGATCATAGTGATGAAGATGGCGGTATTGCCGGTCTGGGCATTATTCCCGGGAAGGTTAGGCGCTTCCAATCAAATGTTCGCGATGAAAATAGTACTGTTTTTAAAATTCCATCAATGGGCTGGAATCAGGTATTTCAAAAGCAAGTGCACCCCTTATGGAATGGTATAGAAGATGGAAGCCGCTTCTATTTTGTTCACAGTTATTATGTTGAGCCGAAGATAGAAAGCGATATCGCAGGTGAAACCGAGTATATATGCAAATACACTTCTGTTATTGCGCGGGATAATCTGTTTGCTTCGCAGTTTCACCCAGAAAAAAGCCAGCACGATGGGTTGGCTTTATTGAAAAATTTTGTTAACTGGAAGATCTAGATTTACGTCGTTTTGCTTTCTCGCCCGATTTTTGTTTTCGGGTCTTGTTGGAGGATCGTTTTTTCTTTGGTTTTGATTTAGAACGATGTTCATGTTGCTCTTGTTGCTCTGGCAATTCGTCAAGTCGACTAATATTTAATTGTCTGCCAGATACCCAGACCTGTTTCAATTCACGAAATAAATTGCGCGGCATTCCATCCGGCAAATCTACTGTACTGTATTTATCGTAAATCGTGACATTCTGAATATATTGGCTCTCCAAACCAGCTTCATTTGCTAATGCACCAACGATGTTGTTCACCTTAACCTTATGCGCACTACCTACTTCGATACGAAAACGCTCCATACCTGTAGCAACTTCAAGTAATTTCGATCCTTTAGTAATTTTTTGTCTGTCTGTGTTTTTGCCAGATGGCTTTTCATCAAGCAAGAAACGTTGTTTGCCTTGTGCCATCACCGCCAATGATATGGCAATATCTAGAGGATCAGCATTTGTCTCCTTAGCATAGTCAATCAAAATAGAACGAAACAACTCACTATCTGCACTATTTAGTGAATCAGAAATTTGTTGTTTGAAACGCTGAATACGTTCCCTGTTGATCGTTGCCGTACTTGGGATTGGCATTTGGTCGATCTTACGACCTGTAACCTTTTCTATCGTGCGTAATAAATGTTTTTCACGATACGTTACAAACAAAATGGTCTCACCCTGACGACCGGCACGGCCTGTTCGACCAATACGATGAGTATAGGCTTCGGGATCGTTTGGAATATCGTAATTGATTACATGGCTAACTCGTTCAACATCCAGACCTCTTGCTGCCACATCAGTCGCCACAAGAATATCCAGGTCACCTTTTTTAAAACGGTTAATGGTTTGTTCACGCAGACGTTGACTAATATCGCCATTCAATGCACTACAGGCATAACCACGTGCGGCCAATTTTTCAGCGAGCTCAAGAGTTAACAGTTTTGTTCTGACGAATACGATAACGGCATTGAAGTGAGTACTTTCAAGCACATTAGTTAGTGCATCCAGTTTCTCGCGATTATTAACCGAGATATATTGTTGTTTGATCGTATCTGCCGTAATGCTTTTTGATTCTATCGTGACCTGTTCAGGGTTATTCAAATATTGCTTGGATATTTTTCTGATTGGTGCCGGCATGGTTGCAGAAAATAATGCGATCTGCTTTTTTGCTGGTAGCTGTTCAAGAATCCATTCAACATCATCTATAAAACCCATTCGTAACATTTCATCAGCTTCGTCTAGCACCAGACACTTCAATGCACTTAGTTTTAAGGTATTTCGACGCATGTGATCCATAACTCGACCTGGCGTTCCTACGACAACATGCGCCCCACGTTTTAATTGCCTTAACTGAATCCCATACTCCTGACCACCATAAATTGGCAGAACATGAAATCCCTTCATAAAAGAGGCATAACGTTGAAAAGCTTCTGAAACCTGAATTGCCAATTCTCGAGTTGGTGTCAGTACCAGTATTTGTGGTGTTTTTACAGACAGGTCCAGATCCGATAATAGTGGCAAGGCAAAAGCAGCTGTCTTACCAGTGCCGGTTTGTGCCTGTCCAATCACATCTCTACCTCGTAACAGGAAAGGGATAACTGCTGCCTGAATTGAAGATGGTGTTTCGTACCCCACTTTATTCAAAGCCTTGTTCAGAGGCTCGGCGAGCCCTAATTGCGAAAAACTATTTATGGATGATGAAGCTGACATGGGTGTTCCTGAGGGTTATTCAATTATCTGTGTTATTCGAAACTGATAATCGAATAGCATGAGAGGCGCGAGTATACGCGTAATATTGGCACTTACAACTGTATAATTTCCCGTAGATGCGATACCTGTATCAAAATCCTGCTCATTAGGGTTTTGCTTAGGTTCTCCGAGTACATTTTTTATCAGTTCCATCCAGTTCGAGCAAATATTGCTAATTACTTAAAGTGGGCATTTCTCAGAATAAAGACACATGCCATGATTGAAAACTATTATGATTTTTTTACATACCATTCCCTAGTATTATTTACAATAAAGACGGCAACCAACATTATTGGAACTTCAACCAAGACACCAACAACTGTGGCAAGAGCTGCGCCTGACTCAAAACCGAATAATACAATCGCTGTTGCTACAGCCAATTCAAAAAAATTGCTTGCGCCTATTAAAGCAGAGGGACCTGCAACACAATGAGGTGAACCAACAAATAAATTTAATAAATAAGCCAAACCGGAATTGAAGATGACCTGTATAAAAATGGGAATAGATAATAATAATATTGTGATGGGGTTAGTTATAATTTGTATCCCCTGAAAACCAAACAAAAGTATTAAAGTTGTTAATAAAGCGCTTAATGAAAAAGGAGTAATTTTTTTTATTGTTACTTCTAATTTTTGCTTTCCTTCTTCCTGCCTTAATAAAATGTTGCGCCAGCAATTAGCAATAATTAATGGAATAACAATATATATAATGACGGAAAGAAAAAGTGTGTCCCATGGAACAGTAATTGATGACAAACCCAATAGTAAACCGACAATGGGAGCAAATAAAAAAATCATAATCACATCATTGAGTGCCACCTGCGACAAGGTAAAGTGTGGTTCGCCATCCATTAGATTACTCCAGACAAATACCATTGCAGTACAAGGTGCCGCAGCCAGTATGATTAATCCCGCAATATAGGATTCAATCTGATCCTGAGGAAGATATGGCTTGAATAAATAACCAATAAATAGCCAGCCTAATAATGCCATTGAAAATGGCTTAACTGCCCAGTTCACAAACAAAGTAACGCCTATGCCACGAGAAAATTGCTTTACTTCCTTTAGTGCCTTCAGATCAATCTTGATCATCATAGGAATAATCATAAGCCAGATTAGTGCAGCAACTGGCAGATTAATTTTCGCCAACTGAATGTTACCAATGACTTGAAAGGCGTTCGAAAAAAAATAGCCTAGCGAGACACCTATCACTATACAAATGGCTACCCAAAGCGTTAAATACTTTTCAAAAAACCCCATGATTAATTTTTTCCTGATGATTAGGCGCAAATACGATTATTAGGACGATTAGGCATCCCTTTTAGTTTTTTCAAATCATCCTTGAATTGTTTTTCATTTTTACTGCCTTTCAGTGTGGCTTGTAATAACTCGTTTGCCCAGTCTGGCAAAACGGAATTTATACTATAGTAAATCCATTGTCCTGCTCGCCTATCGTTAACAATTTGCATGTCTCTTAATGAAGCAAGATGGCGTGATATCTTAGGCTGAATTAAATCCAACGCATGGGTTAATTCACATACACACAATTCCCCTTCCTGAATCAGCAACATCAGGCATCGTAAACGGGTTTGATCTGAAAGTGATCTCAGTAGTACTTTTGGCGTTATGCTCATACCATAAATATACGTCTAGACATATATACGGTCAAACATATATATTATGAAAAATTTAATTTAGTAAAGAACTATGACTAAAAAATCTTTGAATGTACTTTTTTTATGTACCGGCAATTCTGCACGCAGCATTATTGCAGAGGCACTATTACAACGTAGAGGTTTAGGCCAATTTAAATCTTACAGTGCAGGAAGCATACCTAAGGGCAAAGTAAACCCTTTCGCATTAGAATTACTCGAACAGAACGATTTCAATATCGAATTATTCAGAAGTAAGAGCTGGGAGGAATTTACCGGAAATAAAGCGCCAAAAGTGGATTTTATTTTTACAGTTTGTGACCGTGCAGCAAATGAAGTTTGTCCTTTCTGGCCCGGGCGACCCATGTCTGCGCATTGGGGTATTGAAGATCCTGACCAGCCTGAATTAAGCGATGACGAGCAACGTCAATTATTTCAAAAAGCCTTTCATGAACTGGATCAACGCATCAAAGCTTTTACCTGTTTACCCTTTGATAAACTGGATAAAATATCGTTGCAAAAAGAACTCGATAGAATTGGATACACTTAAAAAGTGTTCTCAACATCCAGCAAACAAAATTATTCATTTTTTGCTTCTCTTGCTATTGCGCGATAACCGATATCTTTTCTGTAAAACATACCGGGGTAGTTTATTTCTGTTAATGCTTGATAAGCTTTTGTTTGCGCATCTGTCACGCTGTCACCTAATGCTGTAACGCATAAGACTCTCCCACCCGCGGTAACAATAGAATTATTTTCCTGAGAAGTCCCCGCATGAAAGACTTTTACATCGTCAGAGTGTAGATGTTCCAAACCTGATATCTGATCACCCTTACTGGCAGTGACAGGATAACCTTCAGAGGCAGTCACCACACCCAATGCAGCTCGATCATCCCATTCAACCTTGACCTCATCCAGTTTTCCTTCAACTGCGGCTAGACATAATGAAACCAGATCACTCTTTAAACGCATCATTATCGGCTGCGTTTCGGGGTCTCCAAAACGACAGTTGAATTCCAGCACTTTTGGCTCACCTTCTTTAGTAATCATAATTCCGGCATAGAGAAAACCTAAATATGTACGCTTTTCTTTAGCCATGCCTTTAATGGTTGGCATGATTACTTTATTCATTATTTTTTTATGCAGGTCTTCATCAACAATTGGTGCGGGTGAATATGCACCCATACCTCCGGTATTAGGTCCTTTATCACCCTCATCTCTTGCCTTATGATCTTGGGAGGTTGCCAAAGGTAAGACATGTTTACCGTCACTCATAACAATAAAACTGGCTTCTTCACCTTCCAGAAATTCTTCTATTACAATGCGGTGACCAGCTTCACCAAACTGATTACCTTCAAGCATGGCATAGATTGTTTCTATCGCCTCATTTTCAGTTTGTGCAATAACAACACCTTTACCTGCAGCAAGACCATCGGCCTTGATAACAATCGGCATTGATTTGGAAGTAACGTAATCGATAGCCGGTTTAGGTTGTGTAAAGATTTCATATTCAGCAGTCGGGATTTTGTGTTTTCGTAAAAAGTCTTTACTGAATGACTTCGAACCTTCAAGCACAGCAGAGGCAGAACGCGGACCGAAACAGGCTAGATCTTCATCAATAAACTGATCTACCAGAGCATTTACCAACGGCGCTTCAGGTCCAACAATGGTTAACGCAATGTTTTCTTTTTTGGCAAACTCAACCAGACCATCAATATCATCAACATTAATATCAACATTCTGCAGTTTGTCTTCCAGTGCTGTCCCCGCATTTCCGGGCGCGACATAAACGGTTTCAACATCTTTACCCTGTGCAGCCTTCCATGCCAAAGCATGTTCACGACCACCACCACCAATAACTAATATTTTCATTATCAATATTCTCTAAAACAAAAACTCTAAAAACTATCTTATCAATTAAATCAGAATTATTTGCGTAAAGATGCAGCGTGACATTTTCGAAAGGCGCACGTCTACAAGTATGCAGTCTGTAGAGTGACACAGGATACCAAAGCCGAGTTTACTCACTGTAATTTATTAAAAAATATGCCCGTTAATGCAAAAAATGGCGCATACCAGTAAACACCATCGCCATTCCATGCTCATTAGCAGCCTGAATCACTTCTTCATCCCGCATAGAACCGCCCGGCTGTATCACTGCTTTAATACCGACATTTGCAGCGGAATCTATGCCGTCACGAAAAGGGAAAAAGGCATCAGACGCCATGACAGAACCTGCAACCTGTAAACCTTCATCTTCTGCCTTGATTGCAGCAATACGCGCGCTATAAACTCGACTCATTTGCCCAGCGCCTATACCGATTGTTTGTTGACCTTTGGCATAAATAATTGCATTTGATTTAACACACTTAACAACACGCCAGGCAAATAATAAATCTTTTAGTTGGGCTTCTGTTGGCACAAGCTTAGTTACCACTTTTAAATTATCAGCAGTAATGATACCAGTATCATTATCCTGCACTAATAAACCACCGCTAACACGTTTAAGGTTTAGTTGGCTTATTGCATGCTTGCGATAACCCGCTTGCAGTAAACGAACACCCGCTTTCTTTTCTATAACAGTAATACATGCCGGATCAATTTCCGGCGCAATTATAACTTCAACAAACTGTTGTTCAATGATCGCCCTTGCCGTTTCAATATCAAGTTTTTGATTAAAAGCAATAATGCCACCAAAGGCAGAGATTGGATCAGTTGCATAAGCGCGTTGATAGGCTTCATGCAAACTTTTTCCTGTTGCTACACCACATGGGTTTGCATGTTTAACAATCACGCATGCAGTGTCTTCAAAAGATAAGACACATTCCCAAGCTGCGTCGGTATCAGTGATATTATTGTAAGACAGTTCCTTGCCTTGTAACTGTATTGCTGCCGCTAACGTTCCCGGCAATGGTTCCGGCTCCATATAAAACGCTGCTGTTTGATGCGGGTTTTCACCATAGCGTAAAGTCTGTTTCTTTTTAAACTGTGTTGAGTAGGTGGCAGGATAATCCAAAGGCTTTTTATCCGGCGTCATAGCACCAAGATAATTAGAAACATTCGCATCATAGTTTGCAGTATGAGCAAAAACCTTTTGTGCCAGACGAAAACGTGTTTCTGCAGATGTTTCCTGATCGTTTTCTTTTATTTCTTTTAAGACAACATCATAGTCGTCTACATCTACGACCACTGTTACTGAAGCATGGTTTTTTGCGGCTGAACGCAACATGGCTGGTCCGCCAATATCAATATTTTCTATCGCTTCGGCAAAAGAACAATCTTCTTTACTAACGGTTTCCTCAAAAGGGTATAAATTCACAACAACCAAATCGATAGGCGCAATACCATTCTCTTCCATTATTTCATTATCAACACCGCGTCTACCTAACAGGCCGCCATGTACTTTTGGATGTAAGGTTTTTACTCTGCCATCCATCATTTCAGGAAAACCGGTATGTTCTGATATTTCAGTTACCTTAATATTATTATCAGCGAGCAACTTTGCAGTTCCACCGGTAGATATAATATCGATCCCGATTTCCTGCAAGCCCTCACAAAGTTCCACTACTCCTGATTTATCCGAGACGCTCACCAGGGCGCGTTTAATTTTGAACATGAATACTTATTCCTGAATTGTTATAGATTAGATTTGCTTAATGATGCCGTACTTTCTTAAACGAGCACGAAGAGTGGCACGATTTAATCCGAGTATTTTTGCAGCCTGACTAATGTTGCCATTGGAATGCCCGAACACCACATCAAAGAAAGGTTTTTCAACTTGCATTAAAAACAGTTCATAAAGATCACTGGCTTCATGGCCATCCAAATCTTCAAAATATTCCTTTATGGCCTGTCGTACATTATTTGACAAACATTTGTCAGGTGATTCTTGTTCTTCTTGTTTAATTATTTTGGCTTTGTTCATGCTGCCAATCTACCCTGCTCACTAAAAAATTCTTCGACAATAGAAAGTTGTGCTGTCGCGCACTCAACCTGACTAATTCTTGCCCAAAATAAACACGCATTTTGCTGTTGCTTGCAATACCAGCCAATATGCTTTCTGGCGATACGCACACCCTGATATTCACCATAATGCCTGTGTAAATGTTCTAAATGTCTGCTTAACATTTGTCCAACTTCAATTATGGTCGGCTTGGGCAGATGCTTTCCGGTTTCAAGATAGTGTTGAATCTGTCTAAATATCCATGGATTACCTTGAGCAGCTCGTCCGATCATGATGCCATCGACATGATAGTTATTCAGAACATATGCAGCCTGTTCTGCTGTAGTAATATCACCATTCGCAATAACCGGAATCGATACCCTAACTTTAATCTCGGCTGCAGTTTCATGTTCAGCATCACATTTAAAACCACAAGCACGGGTTCTGCCATGTACAGTTAATGCCTGAATACCGGATTCTTCAGCAATACGTGCAATCGTTAATGCATTTTTATTATCTTTATCCCAGCCGGTTCTGATTTTTAGTGTTACCGGTACATCAACTGCGTTCACAACAGCTTGCAATATCCTGCTAACTAATCGCTCATCTTTAAGTAAGGCTGATCCCGCCAATACATTACAGACTTTCTTTGCCGGACAGCCCATGTTGATATCAATTATCTGGGCACCACGTTTAACATTAAACTGCGCCGCTTCTGCAAGCATATCTGGATCTGCACCGGCAATCTGTACAGCTCGTGGCTCAAGCTCTTGTTTATGTATCAATCTCGTTCGTGTTTTACGCGTCTTATATAAAGCCGGATTGGATGTCACCATTTCTGACACAACAAGACCTGCACCCAACTCGCGACAAAGCAACCGAAACGGTTGATCGGTTATGCCGGCCATGGGCGCAAGCACCAGATTATTTTTTAATTTATGGGACCCAATATACATGAGAGCGTAACGCGATAGGGCGAAACAAAAAATTGAGCTTTATAATAACTGCATGACAGTTGATGTAAAGTGGTTAATTTTTAACCAATAAAATCAGCGACTTTACAGAAAACGAAACTCAAAACTAACCGCCACCGGAAATAAACTTTGGTTCTTCTTCAACGGAGGCATTTGGCTTATTCGTTGTCTGAAGCGACAGTTCTAATTCTTCCGGCGCAAGCTGTTCATCATGAAATTGCTCAAGTGCATTAAACTGTTTCTAACTGTCAGGGCAATATGTAAACATGTAATGTATAACTTTGCATTAAAGCCGATGCCCTTTTAAACAGGCCCACTCCTGCTCAAAGATCGGGGCTTCCATGCTAAAGTAGCGAGAGTATGTCAGCAAACATTCCTCGGCTTGCGTTTCCAATAAACCTGATAGCACTAGCTGTCCATCTGGTCGAATCAATTTTGCAAAGGTCGGTAATAATTCTTTCAATGGATTCATTAAAATATTGGCAACCAACACATCAGCAACCGGCAATTCAATCTCATCAACCAGACCAACCCTGACAATATTCTCTAGCCGATTTTGGCGAAGGTTTTCTTTTGCAGCATTTACCGCTTGCTTATCAATATCGACTGCAAAGACCTCTTTAGCACCAAGTTTTGCAGCGACCATTGCCAGTATTCCCGATCCACAACCATAATCGATAATGCATTGTTCCCGAACATCATGTTCGGCTAACCATTGAATGCAAAGAGAAGTTGTTGGATGTGCACCAGTACCAAAGGCAAGGCCGGGGTCAAGTGTAATCAAGGGTTTATTGGTTTCAGGTTGTTCACACCAACTAGGTGATATCCAGATTCGATCAGAGAAACATTGTGATTGATGTTGCGATTTATATTGTCCTACCCAATCCTGATCTTGAATCTCGGTAATCTGATGATTGTTGATATGGTCAGCACCAATCCGGTTTTTTATAGCTATCAAAAGAATATCGAGATCAGTATCCGGATGTAATAACGCCCTAACACGGGTGTCACACCATAGCTCTGGCGCTTGACCCGGTTCACCAAAGATTAACTCATCACTATTTGCCATTAATGTGACGGACACTGCGCCCATCTGTTCAAGCAATTTAGTTAGAGTTTCTGCATCAGATTTGCCGGTAACCAACTCAAGCTGCAACCAACTCATCTACTTAACATGATGATTATTAACAGCATATCAGGCAAGACCAAGCTTTTTCTCCAGATAGTGAATATCCGTACCGCCATCGCCAAATGCACTGTCTTTTACCAAGTCCTGATGTAAAGGAATATTAGTCTTGATTCCATCAAGCACAATTTCATGCAAGGCATTATTCAATCTTGCTAATGCCAGTTCTCGTGTTTCGGAATGCGCAATTAACTTACCAATCATTGAGTCGTAATAAGGAGGCACCTTGTAACCTTGATAAACATGCGTATCAACACGGATACCTGGGCCACCGGGCGGATGATAATGTTCGATCACGCCAGGAGATGGCATAAAGGTTTCCGGATCTTCTGCATTGATACGACATTCAATCGCATGTCCCGTAATAACAATATCACTTTGCTGATATTGTAGATGTTTGCCAGCAGCAATATGTAATTGCTCTCTAACAATATCCACACCAGTAATCATTTCTGTGACAGGATGTTCTACCTGAACACGAGTATTCATTTCAATAAAATAAAATTCACCATCTTCATATAAGAATTCAAACGTACCAGCACCGCGATATCCAATCCGTTTACAGGCTTCGACACATTTCTGTCCGATACTTTCTCTTATCTCTGCTGTAATACCAGGGGCGGGCGCTTCTTCAATGACTTTTTGATGGCGTCGTTGCATAGAACAATCGCGCTCACCCAAATAAATAACATTGCCATGTTCATCAGCCAACACCTGAATCTCGATATGTCTTGGATGTTCCAAAAACTTTTCCATGTACACCATATCATTGCCAAAAGCTGAGCCAGCTTCTGATCGTGTTAACTGAATCGATTTAATCAGATTTGATTCACTATGCACGACACGCATGCCTCGACCACCACCACCACCTGCAGCTTTAATAATCACTGGATAGCCAATCTCTTTGGCTGTCTTAAACAGGGTTTTTGCATCATCGCCAAGCGGACCATCCGAACCAGGAACACAAGGAATACCTGCAGATTTCATGGCATTAATCGCTGAAACCTTATCACCCATTATGCGAATGGTTTCGGCCTTAGGTCCGATAAAGATAAAACCACTTTGTTCTACGCGTTCGGCAAAGTCAGCATTTTCTGATAAAAAACCGTAACCGGGATGAATTGCAACGGCATCGGTCACTTCGGCAGCACTAATGACTGCCGGAATATTTAAATAACTATCGGTTGATGATGGCGGACCAATACAAACAGATTCATCAGATAAAAATACATGTTTTTGATCACGGTCTGCTTCAGAGTAAACAGCAACAGTTTTGATTCCGAGCTCCTTACAAGCTCGCAAAATTCTGAGGGCAATCTCGCCACGGTTGGCGATAACAACCTTTTCTAACATGGGCTAATTAATCCTGAATGATTAGATAAAGAGACTAGTTCTCTTCAATAACAAATAATGGCTGACCATATTCGACAGCTTCGCCGCTATCAACTAGCACCTTTATAAGCTTACCTGACACATCGGCCTCGATCTGATTCATGATCTTCATTGCTTCAATGATGCAAAGTGTTTCGCCGGCTTTAACTTGCTGTCCTTTACTAACAAAAGGCGGATCTTCAGGTGAAGGTGAAGCATAAAATACACCGACCATAGGCGAAGTAATCACATGTCCGGCATCAGCATAATCATCCCTGCCCCCATGAGACTCATTGTTAATGTGACTTTTAAATACATCTCCACCATGCGAAACAGGTGCTGCTACAGGCGGCGTAAGAGCATGAACAACTTGAGGAGCAACCGTTGTAGAAGAGCCACGGCTGATACGAACAGATTCTTCGCCTTCATGTATTTCAATTTCAGCCATGCCGGATTCTTCCAGCAATTCAATCAATTTTTTAACTTTTCTAATATCCATGACAATTAATTTTTATGAGTTATTTTTCAAATATTCTTCCGCACCAAGTAATGCCAACTCGTAACCATAGGCTCCCATACCACTGATAACGGCAATGGCAATATCTGACAGATAAGAATGTTTACGGAATTCTTCACGTGAAAAGATATTGGACAAATGCACTTCGATAAACGGAATAGACGTTCCCAACAGGGCATCACGTAAGGCAATACTGGTATGAGTAAAGGCGCCGGGATTAAACAAAATAAAATCCACGCCTTCTTTTTTTGCCGCATGAATCTTTTCGATCAATTCATGTTCGGCATTACTTTGAACGAAACCTAGCTTATGTTTGCGTTTAGCTGAAATAACTTCCAGACCAGCCTGAATATCACGCAAAGTCGTAGTTCCATAGACTTCAGGCTCACGTTCCCCCAACAGATTGAGGTTTGGGCCGTTTAATACTAGAAAATTCAAAGAAATCCCCGCTAATATCTAGTTTTTTGATTATTTTTGACGAACTTAGTGGCAAGTTAGCCAACTTTAACAGACTTTATTAAAAATTACGAATATTGAAAAACGTACGAATTGATTACAAATAACGCGAAATCAGCTCTTGAAGCTCTGCCTTTTTCAACTTGCCGCGATGGCTGAATCGAATAATACCCTGTCTATCTATAAGTACCGTATATGGCAATGCACCAATATCATTACCGAGTTGCTCACCTAATGCAATTACATCTGAGTTTCCTACCAATGAAGGGTAATTGAACTGGAACTCAACCATGAAATCCTGAATTTCATCTGCTGAATGTAATGCCACACCCAGAAATTGCAGTCCCTGTTCCTGATATTGGGCCTGAGTATCAACAAAAAGCGGAATTTCCTCACGACACGGTGGACACCAAGTGGCCCAAAAATTAACGACCAATAACTTTCCCTGCCAATCTGAAAGTTGTCTTATCTCTCCTTGCATATCGGACAATCTGATAGCAGGGGCTTTTTTACCTATTACTGCCTCTGGAGTAATGACTTCGTTGTCAACTACAGCAACCTGATCTGTATTAGATTTGTCAGCGGCTTGTTGATGTAAAAAAAAGCCGGCAGCACCAGATAATAATGCAATAACAAAAAATAAAATTACCAGTTGCCAGGTTTTCACAACGACTGAACCTGATTAATATGGGTAACAAAGTCTTCCGCTGAGAGAAAACCAATTAAACGATGTGAACGGATTTCATTACCATTAGTATCGAAAAATAATATTGCTGGCGGTCCAAATAATTCAAACCGTTGCATGAATGCCTTGTGTTCATCATTGTTTGCCGTGACATCTATCTGAACCAGATGAAAAGAAAATAACGCCGCCACTACTTCAGGAACGGGAAAGGTATACTCCTCCAGTTCGATACAGGCAATGCACCAGTCTGCATAAAAATCCAGCATGACAATTTGTTTTCTTTCGGCAGTTTGTTTTAATACTGCATCAAAATTAGACAGGCTATTAACTTGTTGAAAAGGTAGCGATGCCTCAACTTCACCACTCAGACCAATGTTTTTAAATGGTTTAAGCACACTACCATTACCAATGCTCGCTGCTACCAGTAAAACAAAACCATAGATCAAAATTAATAATGCACCTGTTTTTTTGATTCGTTGCCAGACACTGGAGCTATTGTTTAATTGATCCATCGCACCAAAAAAAACAGCTGTACCGGTAAACAGGATTGACCATAATAATAATGACAGATTGTTAGGTATAACGCGTTCCAAAAACCAGATAGCAACACCTAACATGATTACACCAAAGATACGTTTAATACCTTCCATCCATTGTCCGGCTCTCGGCAATAATTCTCCGGAGGTTGCGCCAACGATCAATAAAGGCACACCAAAACCCAACCCCATAAAAAATAATGCCATACCACCTAATATGGCATTTCCTGTTTGACTGATATATAACAAAGCCCCAGCCAATGGTGGCGCGACACATGGACCAACAATCACTGCAGAAATAGCGCCCATGATGGCAGCACCAATTAAGGTGCCGCTACGTTTGTTTTGACCGGATAACAAACGACTTTGCAAACTCGCAGGTATTTGTATTTCATAAAAATCAAACATGGATAAAGCGAGCAAGACAAAAATCAAACTAAATACGCTTAATACCCATGGGTTTTGTGCCGTCGCTTGAAGATTAATATTAAACAACCCGGCTATAGCCCCAAGCACAGCATACGTCAATGCCATTGCAAGCACATAACTGATCGAAAGTAGTACTACCTGTAGCCTATTTATATCACCTTTCTGACCAACAATAATCCCTGACAGAATGGGAATCATCGGAAAAACGCATGGCGTTAATGCCAATAACAAACCAAACACAAAAAACGAGATCAGATTGATCAACAAACCTTTATCTTTTAGTGCTGCAGTGACATTGTCCTGCTCGGACATACTGTTTGCGACGCTGTATTGTTCGCTCTGCGCGGTTGAAGAAGATACTTTTACATTACTGGTATCGATAGAATAACTCTGTGATATAGGTGGATAACAAACAGAGTCTTCCTTACAACCCTGAAAACCAATTTCTAAATCTAGTGACGCAGGTATAACTAAGCCTTGCTTAAAGGGAATCAATACTTCTACATCAGAATAATAAACCTCAACATCCCCAAAAGCCGGGTCAGCTTTTTGTTTACCGGCCGGAAGCTGATACTCGCCCAGCACATCTTGCTTAGCAGATATGTTTATTTTGTTTCTATAGAGGTAATAGCCTGGTTCGATCTGCCAGCGGACTCGTAAAGTCGATTCTGTGGATATTTCCGGGAAAAATTGAAAAGCTATTTCTGGTCGTAATATCTCATCACTAGCTGAATTAGAACCCAGCAAATCATTAAAGGTATCAGAGAGTCCAGCAGATACATGCGTAACCCAAATTAGCATCAGACCAGACAAACAGCTTTTTAGAATATTCATTTTTTTCCGGTATTGTCAGATATCCAGTTGAGATAAGCATCGAAGCCACTATGAATAGGGACTGCTATGATTTCCGGAAGTTCGTTGGGATGCATATCAAGAATCATCTTTTCCAGCCTTGGGTAAACATCTGCTGTCGTCTTCATGATTAATAAATGTTCATTCGCTTTATCAGTTTTTTTTAGCCAGCGAAAATAGGATTGCACATCAGACACAATATTCACACAGGCAGCCAGATTTTCATCAACAGCGAACTTGGCGATATTTTTCGCTGATACTGAACCGGGGCAAGTGCATAACACCAGCAAATATTGTGTCTTTTTACTCATTTATAAGTAGCCTTATATATTGCTTATTCGCATTTTGCCTACACATCATGAATAATGCCAGAAAGTATAAATCTGTTGTGAGGTATGACGTTGTTTAAGGTTCTATTTGCCTTATTTATTATTATTCCATTAATAGAGATTAGCCTGATAATTCAAGTGGGTAAACTGGCTGGTGTTTTTAACACTATTGCACTAATCGTTTTTACCGCGGCTCTCGGCGTTGCATTATTAAAGACCCAGGGAATATCAACATTAAGCAAGGTACAACATCAAATGGACAATGGTCAGTTACCTGCGCAGGAAATGATTGAAGGTGTTATGTTGCTGTTTACCGGAGCCTTGCTCTTAACGCCTGGTTTTTTTACAGATGTCATTGGTTTCCTAATATTAATACCGGGACTAAGGATTAAGCTGGCAAGTCACCTGTTACAAAATGCCATTGTTACGCATACGCAACGATACAAAAAAGGTGATCAAGGCACTGTTATTGAAGGTGAATATCATGAAGTCAGACACCAAGGACAATTAGACGAAAAAGATCAATAAGATGTTTCATTATTCATTAAACTGCAAAAGAGCTTTTCGAAAAATGACATATTTATTGGTTAAAATGTTTTTATAATTATTAAGTATTACATTTAATAAATTTTTTCTCCTTGATGAATTCATAGGCCTGCTTAATCTCATGAGTTCTCTCAGCTGCGACCTTCATCATTTCTTCAGGCAAGCCTTTGGCAACCAACTTATCGGGGTGATGTTGATTCATTAATCGACGATAGGCCTTTTTCACCTCGTCTTTACTGGCATTCTGAGAAATATTTAATACGGCATAGGCTTTTTCCAATGTTAAGCCGTTATATTGTTGTTGACTTGATTGTTGTCCGCCATGCATGGCGGCAATCATGGCGCATAATCTTTCAAAGTCGGCCTGACTTATATTCAGCAAGCGACATACATTGAGAAGAATATCGCGTTCAGTTTGGTGTAACTCTCCATCGGCATAGGCCGCCATGATCTGAATCTCGATGAACATACGAATGAGATTTGGTCGAAAACCAATCTCATGCCGAAATTGATTAACGACATCGTTTAATTGAAATGTTGAGTTTTTACCTTCATTAAATAAATTGATTGCCAGTTTTTTTTGCTCATCATTCAAATCCATCTTGCGCATGACATCTTGTGCCAGTTGAATTTCATCTTCTGATACCCTGCCATCAGCCTTACATATATGCCCCATGACGGAAAAGGTCGCAGTATAAAAAATAGTTTGAATCTTCTCTTGTCGACCAAAACCAGCACTGTGATTATTAACATTTACGCCTTTATCAAGGTTATGACCTAAAGCAACACCTAATAATGCGCCGATTGGTCCACCAATCATCATGCCAAAGGCACCACCCAATATCTTTCCCCACCAACTCATAGCAAATTATTTATCTCTTTACTTAATATTAAAAATTACCTGATTGATACATTCAGTTATAATGTTGACACAATAAGTAGAAATCAATAGTTAAAACATCATGATAACTTCAACCACTAAAGACAAAAAGAAACTTACTATGGCGGAACAGGCAGATCGCCATGTTTACTATGAAAAAGCTGTGCAATGTGTTGAATCGGAAATCGACTTTGTTGATGATACCTTTAGCAAACTGAGAAATAGAAAAGCTAAAACATTGCGAGAAGACTTTTGCGGCACAACGAATACATCATGTGAGTGGGTGAGAAGACGTTCCGATAATATTGCCTATTGTATCGATCTTGACAAAGAAGTGCTGGAGTGGGGTAAACAACACAAAATTTTAAAACTAACTACCGACCAACAACGACGCATTCATGCAATCAACGATAATGTCTTAACAGTAAAAACCGAACCAACGGACATCGCTCTGGCTATGAATTTCAGTTATTGGTTACTAAAAGACAGAAAACTGACAATTAGTTATTTCAAATCCATTTATGACTCGTTGGTTGACGATGGGATATTTTATGTTGATGCCTACGGCGGATATGAGGCCTTTCAGGAAATAACTGAAAAAACCAAAAATAAAAACTTTACCTATATCTGGGAGCAGGAAAAATATGATCCTATCTCCGGCATTGCCAAGTGTCATATTCATTTTAAATTTAAGGATGGATCAAAGCTGAAGAATGCCTTTACTTATGAATGGCGTGTCTGGACCCTGCCCGAAATTACCGAAATGCTAACCGAAGCGGGCTTTAAGGCGACCGTTTACTGGGAACAGGCAGATGAAGATGGCGAGGGCAACGGTGAATTTATAGCGCAGACAGAGGGCGAAGCAGATGCTGGCTGGATTGCCTATGTTGTTGCTGAAAAGTAGGTATTAGTCCAGTTCTTTCGGTCGGATAATCTGCATATCATCTGTCTGATCAACAACAGGCGTAAAATTTGTATTCGCATATCTGAATATTGCCAATGACGCCGTCGTCATTAACTTTCCTTTTTTATCATACGGTAAACTGTTTCTTGATAATTGGTTCACCAGATAATCAAGCCCGGGATTGTGGGCAATGATCATCAAGCTCTTCACTCCATGTTGAAAGAGTTTTATTTTATCCAATATTGTTTCAGCATCTGCCAGATATAACTGTCGATCAAAATTGATTTGCTCCTTTGTCTCATCGGTGATTATGTTGTCAAACTGCTCAACTGTCTGTTTTGCGCGAACAGCCGTAGAACATAAAATCAACTCCGGTAACATATTATTTTCCTGCATCCATATAGCAATGCGTTTGGCATTCTTTATGCCACGTTCATTTATGGGCCTATCAAAATCACTTACGTCAGTTGACCAATCTGATTTGGCATGACGCATAATGTACAAGTTGAATGACATGATGATTTCTTCCAGAGTGTTGTGATACATTCAATCAACTCTATTATTATTGATATTGATTAACTTAACTATGACTTCCAACACCCTACACAGCTAACATGTCCGAAGAACTTGAGCATTATGCTGCTATAGATCTGGGTTCCAACAGCTTTCACATGGTAGTAGCTAACTATGTGGATGGGCGTGCAATTATTATTGACCGACTTAAAGATATGGTCAGACTGGCAGGCGGTCTTGATGACAACAATACACTTTCAAAAGAATCGATAGAAAATGCCATGCTTTGTCTGGAAAAGTTTGGTCAACGCATCAAATCTATTCCAAAAAACAATATACGTGCAGTTGGTACAAATACGCTTCGACAAGCCAGAAATGGCAGTTATTTTTTAAATCGTGCAAATAAAGCATTAGGACATCAGATCGAGATCATATCTGGGCGAGAAGAAGCGCGCTTAATCTATCTGGGCGTTGCTAACACATTATTTAATGACACAGATCATCGTTTGGTTGTTGATATTGGGGGAGGCAGTACTGAATTAATTATTGGTAAGGGATTTCGCACCAATGTAACAGAAAGCCTGTTTATGGGATGCGTCAGTATAACCAAACAATTTTTTGCTAACGGCAAAATAACAGAAAAGTCGATGAAACAGGCTCGCATTACTGCCTTGCAGGAATTACAAAATGTTAAAGATGAGTATGAAGATCAGGGCTGGGTTCAAGCAATAGGTACATCAGGTACCATCAAGGCTATCTTAAGCGTATCAACAGAACAGGGCTGGAGTCATGATGACATTACCCCGGCGGCACTCGATCAGTTAAAAAAAGCATTAATTGAGTTCGGCCATATCGATAAAATTAAATTCCCCAACCTGTCGGCAAACAGACAACCCGTTTTTGTCGGTGGCGTAGTTATACTTTCAGCAATCTTTGAAGCATTGAACATTAATAGCATGATCTACTCCGATGGCGCCTTAAGAGAAGGTCTACTCTATGATCAAATAGGCAGACGCCATTCACAGGATATTCGTGAACAAACAATCGACAGGGTTGCTAATCGTTATAGTGTTAATATTGAACAGGCAAAACGGCATGAAAAAACACTCGATCATCTTTTTGAAAAATTACAATCAAGCTGGCAACTGGATACCCAGACAGATTTAAAACTATTACGCTGGGCAGCTAAGTTGCATGAGATTGGTCTGGCAGTTTCTCATAGTCAATACCACAAACATGGTGAATATTTATTATCCAATTCAGACTTGCCCGGTTTCTCAAAACAGGAACAAAAGGCATTAAGTATTCTGGTTCGTTCACATCGGCGCAAATACCCGATTGAAGTTTATGATGAAATTACAGATACAGAATTAAGAGAGAAATTGATCCGGCTTTCAATCATTCTGCGTCTTTCAGTCGTCTTAAACCGTGGACATGAGTTGATAGATAAGGAAACTATTGATATTTCCTTCAATACAAATGAAATTAAACTAATTTTTAAAAATAAATTGCTGCAAAACAACCCATTAACTGAAGCTGATTTAATGAATGAAGCGAAATATCTCTCATCAATAGACTACAAACTCGCTTTTAAAGATGGCGAGTAAACTATTTCCCACAGTATTGTTGTAATAAAAGCTGCTGTGCAGATTTAGGTTTACTATTTCCCGGTCTGGTTTGTTTATATGTACCATCTGCCTGCAGTAACCAGGCCTGTGTATTATCTGACAAATAGTTCATCAACCCATATTTGATAATCTGATCACGCGGACGTTTTTCTTCTATTGGAAAACATACCTCGACACGATGAAACAAATTACGTGGCATCCAGTCAGCGCTGGAGCAATATAACAATATGTCTCCGTCATTATGGAAATAATAAATCCGCGTATGTTCCAAAAACCGTCCTATGATTGATCTCACCTGAATATTTTCTGAAACACCTTTAATCCCCGGACGTAAACAACACACACCTCGAATAATTAAATCAATTTTTACACCGGCCTGAGAAGCTTCATATAAAGCCCGAATAATTTCCGGTTCTACCAGAGCATTCATCTTTGCAATAATGCGCGACTCTTTTCCAGCTCGAGATTTTTCTATTTCGTTTTTAATATTATTTAAAACAGTTTTATGAAGTGTAAAAGGCGACTGCAATAATTTTTTCAGTTTTGTAGCGCGACCCAACCCGGTCATTTGATGAAATAATTTATTTACATCCTCACCAACCGCCTGATCTGCAGTGAGCAAACCAATATCAGTATACAAACGTGCTGTACGGGCATGATAGTTTCCGGTACCCAGATGAACATAACGTCGTAATGAACGACCTTCTCTCCTAACTACCATGATCATTTTTGAGTGCGTCTTATAACCAACAACACCATAAACCACATGTGCACCGGCTTCTTGTAGATCACTGGCGAGTTCGATATTGGCTTCTTCATCAAAACGCGCGCGTAATTCGATAACAACAGTGACTTCCTTACCTGCTTTTGCAGCATCCATCAAAGCCTGAACTATTGCTGATTCTTCACCCGTTCGATAAAGCGTTTGCTTTATTGATAATACATTAGGATCGTTAGCTGCCTGCTTGAGAAAATCTATTACCGGAGCAAAGGACTGAAAAGGGTGGTGCAATAAAATATCGCCATTGTGTAAAATATCATAGATGCTTTTTGACTTGGTCAATCTTGGCGGCATATCAGGTGTAAAACCTGTATATATTAAGTCTGGTCGATCAACCAAATCGATAATTTGCATTAAGCGATTAAGATTAACCGGGCCATTTACTTTATAGAGAGCATCATCACTTAATTTAAATTGATCAAGTAGAAATGCGCCAATCTCATCAGGACAATTATCTGCAACCTCAAGTCGAATCGCATCATTGAAACGTCTGGAAGGCAACTCGCCCTCTAAAGCTCTTAAGAGATCATCGACTTCTTCGTCATCTACAAAAAGATCGCTGTTTCTGGTTACACGGAATTGATAACAACCTTTTACTTGCATCCCAGGAAATAATTCACCGACATTTGAATGCAATATGGATGAAAGTAAAATAAAGTCATGCGTGCCTTTGGAGTATTCAGGCGGGATCTCGATTACACGAGGCAAAGAACGCGGCGCCTGTACAATAGCAAAGCCACTATCTCTACCAAACGCATCCTTACCTTCCAGCTCAACAATAAAATAAAGGTTTTTATTTAATACTCTCGGAAATGGGTGTGCAGGATCGAGACCAATAGGACTTAATACTGGTAGTAATTCACGATTGAAATAACGCTTTACCCATCTAGCTAATTTTGGACTCCATTGTTGACGCCTTAATATACGAATCTTTTCTTTAGCGAGCTCAGGAATTAATACATCATTAAGTATGTCGTATTGCTCAATGACAAACTCATGCGCAATATCACTAATCTTCTTTAAAACTTCTACTGGCGACAGATTATCTTCACCGGTTTGCACCGAGCCATATTTTACCTGTTGTGCTAACCCGGCAACACGGATCTCAAAGAACTCATCTAGATTGGTACTGGCAATACACAGGAAGCGTAAACGTTCTAATAGTGGGTTACGATCGTCTTTAGCCTGTTCAAATACACGTCGATTAAATTCGAGCAGACTTAGTTCTCGATTAATATAAAGTTCAGGTAACTTTAGATCAATTTCCTCAAGTTGATCGTCTTTAGACATGGTTAAACAACATTATTTATTTTTATTAATTACTTCTTTTTCAATTTGATCCAGACTGATGTGTCGAACATCTTTGCCTTCAACAAAATAAATAACGTATTCGCAAATATTCCTCGCGTGATCACCAATTCTCTCGAGCGCTCTAATAACCCAAACCGCATCCAGCGCACCAGAAATATTTCTCGCATCTTCCATCATATAGGTAATTAACTGTCGCATGATGGCACTATATTGGTCATCTGATTCAGGTTCCTTGTTAGCGACTTGTAATGCGCTTTTAGAGTCCATTCTGGCGAATGCATCGAGTGCATCATGAAGCATACTACTTACTAAATGCCCCATTGCCTTGATGCTTATGTAATATGCTCTGGGTCCACCTTCTTTTTCTGTCAAATCAATACTGCGTTTTGCAATCTTTTGTGCCTCATCACCAATACGCTCAAGATCGGTAATGGTCTTGATAATTGCCATCAGTAAGCGCAAGTCTCTTGCTGCAGGCTGACGTCGCGCCAGAATTTGTGTGCATTCCTGGTCAATTTTAACTTCCTGCGTATTGACCTGTATTTCTTTTTCAACAACCTCCGTAGCAAGACCAACATCACTATTTACCAGTGCCTCAATAGCGTTCAACAACTGCTCTTCGGCAATACCACCCATCGACAAAACATTACTGAGTACATTTTGTAAATCTTGATCAAAACGACTGGAGATATGATTACTTTGTAAACTATTTGGCATGGCTCAAGTCTCCTGTTAACCATAACGACCAGTAATGTAATCTTCTGTCATCTTTTCATTAGGATTAGTGAATAACGTACTGGTATCGTTAAATTCAACCAACTCGCCTAAATACATATAAGCTGTGTAATCTGAAACTCGTGCAGCTTGTTGCATATTATGTGTGACGATGACAATGGTAAATTTTTCTTTTAGTTCATAAATAAGTTCTTCAATCTTTAGTGTTGATATCGGATCAAGCGCCGACGCAGGTTCATCCAATAAAATGATTTCAGGTTCTATCGCAATCGCCCGGGCGATAACCAGACGTTGTTGTTGACCGCCAGATAATCCCATCGCAAGATCATCGAGACGATCTTTAACCTCATCCCATAATGCTGCACCTTTGAGTGATTTTTCAACAACGGCGTCCAGAGTTCGTCGATCATTTACACCCTGAATACGCAAACCATAAGCGACATTTTCATAGATAGACTTTGGAAACGGATTTGGCTTTTGAAACACCATCCCGACACGACGCCTTAACTCAGCAACATTAATCGTTTTATCAAAAATATCACGGTCATCAATTTTAATTTGGCCATTAACACTGACGCTATCTATCAAATCGTTCATTCGATTAAAACAGCGCAACAATGTTGACTTGCCGCAACCACTTGGACCGATAAAGGCGGTTACCTTTTTTTCCGGGATGGTCATATTGATTGACTTCAGCGCCTGCTTATCACCGTAAAAAAGGTTAAAGTCACTCACCTCTATTGCTATTTTTTCATCAGCAAGAGTAACTCTTTCACCACTGCTATCAACAATATTGCCAAGGTTGATCGCGTGTGTAGGTGTAGAGTCAATATTGTCGTTCACAGCCTCTTCTCCAGTCTCATCCACTTCCAGGGTATTAGTTTTGTTCTGCTGCACGATATTTCTCCCGCAAATTATTTCTAATTCGGATTGCCGTCAGGTTTAATACGATGATCAGCAGCACTAATAATAAAGCTGTAGCATAAACCAATGGTCTGGCAGCTTCCACGTTAGGGCTCTGAAAGCCAACGTCATAAATGTGAAAACCAAGGTGCATAAATTTTCTATCCAAATGTAAAAACGGCGCATTAGCGTCTAATGGCAATGAAGGCGCCAACTTAACGACACCCACCAACATTAACGGCGCGACCTCTCCTGCCGCTCGCGCTACTGCCAGAATTAACCCGGTAATCATCGCTGGCGCCGTCATTGGTAATACTGTGCGCCACATCGTTTCAGCCTTGGTAGCGCCTACTGCCAGACTACCTTCTCTAATTGCACGCGGCACACGAGACAAGCCTTCTTCAGTTGCAACAATCACTACCGGCACCGTCAGAATTGCCAGTGTTAAAGATGCCCAAAGCAACCCAGGTGTGCCAAAGGTAGGTGCGGGTAATGATGCTTTAAAAAATAATTGGTCAATACTGCCGCCAAGAAAATAGACAAAAAAACCAAGACCAAATACTCCATAGACAACAGATGGCACGCCAGCAAGGTTGTTTACCGCAATCCGTACTAAACGCGTGAAAGGACCCTGAGAAGCATATTCCCGTAAATAAACAGCAGCTACGACACCAAACGGCGTAACTAATATAGACATGATGATAACCATCAATACCGTACCAAATATAGCCGGAAAAATGCCGCCCTCGGTATTGGCTTCTCTGGGCTCATCAGAAAGGAATTCCCAGAGTTTTTCAAAATAAAAACCGATCTTGTCGAATACGCTCATGGCATTTGGTCGAAAGGCGCGCACGACTATAGAAAAATTAACCGTTTTTTCCTTGCCACCCGCTAATACAGCGACAAAGAACGGCTCATTAAACTCCTTATACAGCTTGGCAAGTTGTTCTGTGTATACATTATATTCGCTCTGCAGCTCTGCGCGCTTGCTTTCAAGATCAGCCAACTCTTCCGGTGTTTTATTGCCTTTTATTTCGAGACGACGTTCCTGAAGTCGTAATCGTTCCATCTTGTAATTGATAGCACCAATTAAATCTTTTTCTATATGACGAATCTCTTCATGTATCTTATTGCTCGCCTCTACCGTCTCTTGAAATGTTTGCCAAATATCTCCTGATTCGATTGTCTGCCCATTCACAGTCACGCTTTTAATAAAGCCGTGTAGATTACCCCATTCACGTCGTTCAATAATTGTTGCATCTTCCGGATAACTTTCATTTTTAATACCAGCACCAATCACCCAGGCAAAGTCCAGTCCATAAACATCACGATTACCAATCTTTAAAAGGTAACGGGTAAATTCATCGCCTTCATATTTAATGTTACCTGCACGCGCACGAGTGACAGTATCACGGTCAATATATTCACCCATGTAACTAACCTTCTCAGCATCAGGTTCAGCATAATAATCAAACACGGCAATATCAGCCGGCCAAAAATGCTCCAGCCCACGTACAGCAATTAACAACAATAAACCTATAACCATTATTGCAGACACTGTTACTGCGCCAGCATTTAACCAGACATAAGGTCGCCCTGACGAAAACCAATTTTTGATTTGTGTATTCATTAATTAAAGTGAGCTGTATTTATTTCTTAATCGTTGCCTTACTACTTCGGCAACTGTGTTAAAACAAAACGTCGCGATAAATAAAACGAGACCTGCTAAAAAGAGAACTCGGTAATGTGTACTCCCGACTTCAGACTCTGGCATCTCTACCGCAATGTTTGCCGATAAGGCGCGAAAACCCTGAAAAATATTTAGATCCATAATTGCAGTATTACCTGTCGCCATCACCACAATCATGGTTTCACCTACAGCACGACCCATACCGATCATGACCGCTGAAAAAATACCCGGACTTGCCGTTAACAACACTACTCGAACCATGGTTTGCCACGGCGTGGCACCCAATGCCAATGAGCCCGACGTTAAATGTTTAGGTACACTGTAAACAGCATCTTCACTAATCGAGAAAATCGTCGGAATGACTGCAAAACCCATAGCAAAACCAACAACAAGTGAATTACGTTGATCGTAAGTAATACCAAGCTCCGTGCTTAACCATAATGGCATGTTGCCGCCGAAAAAGAGGTTTTCTACAGGCTGGCTCAATAAAATTGCGGTTAATGCTGACAATAAAACGACCGGTATTAATAAAACTGCTTCCCAACCTTCAGGAATAACATGTTTGATTCTTTCCGGCACAAATTCCCATAAAGCAGCCGCGGCCAAAACTGACAACGGCACCAAGATGAATACCATAAATGTGCCGGGCAAATGCTTTTCTACAAAAGGAGCTAGCCATAAACCGGCAAGAAAACCAAGAATAACGGTTGGCAGGGCTTCCATGATTTCAATGGTAGGTTTTACGACCTGACGCATCTTGGGCGCCATAAAGTAGGCCGTATACATTGCACCAAGAATTGCCAGCGGCATCGCGATCAACATGGCATAAAAAGCTGCTTTCAATGTACCAAATACTAATGGCGTTAAGCTGAACTTTGGTTCAAATACACTACTTGCTGAAGAAGACTGCCAAATATATTCGGGCCCGGCTCTACTTTCATACCAGACCTTGCCCCAGATAGATTTCCAGGAAATTTCAGGGTGTTTATTATGTACATCTAGATAATGCAATGAATCAGTATTGCTGTCCTGATATACAATAGCATTTGCTCTTGGCGCTATACCGATAGCCTCGACATTGTCCTGCTTTAATTTACTGAAATAGACGACTCTTTCGGCAGTGGTATGAAATAAACCAAGATGCCCTTTCTCATCAACCGCTACAAATGCTTTGCGAAAATATTCGGGAACAATAGATACAATCGGTGATTTGTTTTTATTAAATGACCTTACCTTCTCAAGGCTATATTCATTTGCTTCATTTCTAACCGGAAACCACTGACTAATTTTACCTGTGCTATCACCAACCAGAATCGAGATGCCACCCGCTAGAAATTCGAGAGAAGTGATTCGCTCATTACTGCTAACCGCTCTGACTTTATCCACGAGCGAAGGATTACTTTTGTTACTAATATCATAAAAGAAAATATTTCCGCCACTGCCCGCAACATATAAATCACGCTGCTCAACATCCATGCGCATCGAGACCAGGCTTGGCGTTTCGAGTAAAAGCTCAGATTGCTTGCGAGTTATTTCAACTTCATCACTGAGAAAAGACTCTTCTCGGGTAATGTTTAATATTTTTGCCTTTGCAGATTCCGACACTGCAATGATTGTTGCCATCTCGCCATCATACTGCACGGTTAAAAAGTTAATCGGAGTTGCTTCATCAAATAGACTCGTTGGCGTTTCACCATATGGAAAGAACAAGCCCGGCGTAATCAATCGCTCGTCATTTGGATAGGTTACCTGATAATTATGTTGAAACAGGATGACACTACCGTCTGATAGACCTAGTGCCAAAGTACGCTGGGTAGGGTCACCACTCGAAAACGAAGTGATTTCTACATTCTCAGGAATGGGCAGCTTCAATTTGTCTCGAACACTACCGTCCTTTGTTTCAAAAAAAACGACCTCTCCCTTATCGGTAACACGAATAGCAATCTCGTGCTGCTCTTCCATAGTGAAATAAATGGTTCTTTGCTGAACATCGCCAGGAACAGCATAATTACCGAATTCTTTTACCTTGGCCGGCATAAACATCGGAAAAACCACATAAAACAGGTAAAAGGCAATTAGCACTATCGCGATAATGACACTAACGCCACCAAAAGACATTAGATAGCGAGTAATCACATCATTGATATGCCTTTTATTCCGGTGATTTCGCGCCTTTGCCGAATTAAAGTCAGGCAATACAGATTCAGTAATTGAAATGTCGTTTTTACTCATGGTCGCTCAGTTTAATAAGACTTTATGACAAATATGTGAATGCTTAAAAAATATATGTTTAATTTTATCGTTAGCGACAATTTAATACTCTTACACCTATCATTGTGAAGGAAAATGATCGAGAAATCCTGCAAGAAATAAAAAACCCCGCCTAGGCGGGGTTTATTCTCTTTCCGGAAGGGGAAAGTGGTTTTATTGCATGATTTGTGAAAGTTGTTTTTCAGCTACCGCAGCAGGCAAAGGAATATAACCGTCTTTCACAACAACCATTTGACCTGTCTTGGATAAAACCATTTTCATGAATTCTACTTCAAGAGGTGGCAATGGTTTATTCGGTTGTTTGTTGACATAAACATATAGGAAGCGACCTAATGGATAAGACCCATTAGATGCGTTTTCTGGTGTAGCAGCAATGTAATCAGTGCCTTCTTTAGCAAGAGGAACTGCTTTAACGCCAGAGGTTTTATAACCAATACCAGAGTAACCCAGTCCATTAATTGACTTGGTAATACCTTGTACAACAGAAGCAGAGCCTGGTTGTTCATTTACGCTATCTTTGTAGTCGCCTTTACAAAGCGCTTTCTTTTTAAAATAACCGTAGGTACCAGACACTGAGTTGCGACCATATAACTGAACAGGACGGTTTGCCCATTCTCCTGTCAATCCAGCATCACCCCAGGTAGTAATATCATTTGCATAACCGCATTTACGGGTTGCAGAAAACATCGCATCAACCTGAGGAATGCTTAAACCTTCAATTGGATTGTCTTTATTTACATAAACGGCTAGCGCATCAATAGCCACACCCACAGGCGTTGGTTTGTAACCAAATTTACTTTCAAAAGCTGCTAATTCACCATCTTTCATTTTGCGGCTCATTGGTCCGAAGTTCGACGTACCTTCAGTTAACGCAGGTGGTGCAGTTGATGAACCGGCTGCCTGTATTTGAACATTAACGTTCGGGTATAACTTTTTGAATTCTTCGGCCCAAAGGGTCATCAGGTTAGCCAAAGTGTCAGACCCAACACTACTAATATTACCCGATACGCCGCTTGCTTTTGCATAGTCAGGAAGACCGGCATCGACCTTGTCTTCTGCTATCGTGCTCAATGGCAACATTGTGGCTGCTGTGATGATCAAAGCAGAAATTCTCTTCATATTCATTTACGCTATCTCCTTGAGATAAATTACAAAAATCATAAATTAATTTTAGAATGCGGATTATGTAAATTTGACATGACAATGTAGTGTCATAAATATTACGGTTTGATTACAAATTTATAGTGACAATTATATTCATTATAAACAGCTACTTATCCAACAAGAATCTGTTCTTTACTGATGTCATTCATCATTATTCTTTGTACAGGAAAATGACAGGAAAACTCGCTACCCTTTCCAGGTTCACTTTTGATTCGAAGATCCGCATCATGCCTGACCATCACATGTTTAACGATTGCCAACCCCAAACCTGTGCCACCCCTTTCTCTCGATCTGCCTTTATCAATTCGATAAAAACGCTCTGTTAATCTTGGAATATGTTCTTTCTCAAAACCATTGCCATTGTCAGCAACGATTAAATGCGCACCATATTCATCTGCTGACCATGAAATACTGATTTCCGTTTTTTCGGGGGTATATCTCACTGCATTAAAAATGATATTGGAAAAAGCACTATATAATTGATTTTGGTGCCCATAGATAAATAATTTATCGTCTATTTCAGCATTTATTTCATGCATGGATAAGCCGCTTAAAGTGATCGCTTCCTTAACAATATTTGAAATGATAATTGGCACCTGAACAATGTCTTTTTCAGCCTTGCCTTGATTTGCCTCGAGACTTGAAAGCGTCAATAAATCCTCTATCAAACTTTGCATACGCGATGTTTGTGATCGCATTTGTCGTATATATGGCAACCACTCTTGTGGGCATAATGTATCGTCAACAAAACTTTCTAAATAGCCCGATATTACAGTCAGCGGAGTACGCAATTCATGCGAAGCATTCGCAATAAAGTCTTTGCGCATTTGATTAGTTTTGACAATATTTGATATATCTCGAGCAACTAATAAATTCTGTATTTCGCCATAAGGACTGATTCGTATTTCTAGTTGCACTTGTGAATTTACCGGTGATTTAAGTTCGAATCCAAGCTGCACATGAGTATTGCTACCATTCAAAAAATTATCCAATTCATTTTTTCTAACCAGATTGGAAATTCGCATGCTCGCATCTTTTGGCCAAATGATGCCAAGATATTCCTCGGCTTTTTTATTTGCCCAGTCAATTTCACCATGTTCACCAAGAACAACGATTGCATCAGGCAGCGCATTTGTCGCGTTTTGGAACTGCTTTAAATAGAGACCCAGTTTTTTTTCCCTAATATTATGTCGCTTTTTTATTGAATCTACTTCACGACAAATATCATCTACCATGCCAGTTTGCTCTGGACCATAGGATTCATTTCGTTTTTTTAACCAGATTAAAATGTTTTTATATTGTTGATATTGCCAACAAATAAATGCAAATAGACCAAGGCTAAGGCAAAAAAGATACATGCCAGTAATTAATCCGGCAAAGAATGAAAGAAGAATTACGACTATAAAGCGTTTAATGTCGTCATTCATATAGAGTCTATATTAGTTAAAAATAAATTACTTTGCAGAAAAACGGTAACCCACGCTTCTAACAGTCTGAATAAATTGATCGTAAGCAAATGGCTCGAGTGTTTTTCGTAAGCGACGAATATGAACATCAACTGTACGTTCTTCGACATACACATTTTCACCCCAAACCTGATCGAGCAGCTGAGAACGGCTATAAACGCGTTCAGGATGACTAATAAAAAAGTGCAATAACTTGAACTCCGTTGGACTGATATCAATTATCGTGTCATTAGCTGTCACGCGATAGGTTGCTGGATCCAGCTTTAAACCCTGCACCTCAACTAACTCGGAGATATCATCACTTTCGTAACGCCTAAGCACCGCTTTGACACGCGCCACTAACTCTTTGGTTGAAAAAGGCTTGGTAATATAATCATC